>Ga0172443_1036_pt1 | contig 40817 bp, 46 predicted proteins | sample MayberryNE_Catta_6_FD_114741 | JGI IMG/M metagenome (GOLD analysis project Ga0172443, IMG submission 114741) | reverse complement strand
ATGCGCTCAAAAGCTGGTTCCCTTCTTCAAAATCGCTTGAGATGAAAGCGATGTTCGTACCCATCTGGTCAGCGATGGTTGAAAGCTCCTGTACGATATCCACGGATTCCGTAACCCGCAGACTTGACCCGCACTTCTGGCAATTGCCGGGCTGGTATTCATCATCCCCGAGTTTCTTTGTGATGGTCTTTTTTTCTTCAAAACCACAATTTTGGCATTTTATGGTAAGCCGCACCTTTCGCAATTCATCCGAAAGCAAAAGAGTCTCTACGGAACCCATCTGGAGGTTCTTCCTCACCTGTTCCTCGCCATAGGAAGCAAGACCCATCTCACTCACAAGTTCTTTAAGGAAACGCTCCATGTATTTTTTTTCCTGGACAACTTCGACATTCTGCAAAGCATCGCCAAGTTTATCGAAAAGTTCGGTCAGACCCGACTCATCAGTGTTCGCCACATCGAAAAGGCCAAGTATCTTTTTCTGGATCTCATGATGAAGGAATTCACCCGCCTCGAATTCTTCCTTGGTAGGTGATGGTCCGCCTATGAAAACACCCTCGAAATCCTTCTGGTTGATTCCCAGAAAGACTTCGCTTGCAGCATCAGCTATGCGGGTATAGAAATCATTAATGGCAATAAGACGAAGCTGCTGGAACCTGTGGGCACTCTGCCCCCCTTTTCTCTGCTTGCCTGGGACATTGGACGTAAGGTGAGCCATCTCTTCAATGTGTTTTCCCCTCAATATACCTACCGTGGCTTCGCGCCTGTCAAGAACAAGGAGACCATAGGTCTTTTGTTCGTGCAGCATATCTTCAAGCGGAGTGAGAAGGAAAGATGAGTCGCAGTGATATTTGTATGAAACTATGGGTTCAGGCGGCTCTATTATGTAGGTCTGCATGTCGGTCTTGTTCGCGCCTATGTCAACAGCCCCGCAAAAAATAACTACGCCGTTCTCAGGCGCTTTTGGTATGAGTTTAAGTCTTGAAAGCAGCGATTCAATGGCACCCTGTACATTCTGCCGTGTGACTCTGGACTTGATATTTGACGCCTGCCCGAATTCTTCCCTGAGCTGGCTTGTGATATCTGAAACCTGCTTATCATGCGGTATATAAAGCGAGATAAGTTCGGTGCCTCTACCGTGTTTATCGCGAAGTGCTTCAAGCGTCCTCTTGAATTCGTATTTTTTATGTGCATCTGATTCGACCATTTGGTTTAAGCTCCTTCCATGTAATTGGAAGATGTGGTGCTTCAATATCTGCTATCATAGATAAATGTTGAGTCACGACATTGATCGTGATTGACAATTTAATCATAATCAGCATATAGCTGACCTATTAGGCGTTCTGATTATTTTTTCTGCTCAAGATGTAATGCTCCCACCATTTTATCTACACTTACTGAAAGGCGAACATGAAGACCACTACAGGTAATACTGCTAAAACTACCTCTGTGATTGCAGGAGCCTTTAACCATGATAGAGCCATGGGAGACCAAAGATGTAGCTGTTAATATAACCTTATCGGTATCCGTATATTTTTCAAATTTACCTCTACCTGGCGTCAGGAAAATTATCCATGTCCAGAATCACAGATTTTCTGCCCGCAAATACAAGCTCCTCGAATTTTGCAGCCCTCTCTTTGTGCATCAAGTATGGCTCAACGACCCATAATCCATTCATCGGGGTGAGATTGCTTGAGTCAATGAAAGGAAACTTTTTTAAAATCAAGTATGATAACCCGGGTTCCGGGAGATTTTCGGAAGGGTGTATCCTGGAAAGGCGGTGCCCAAGGGATATCAGTGGAGGATAGAGAAGCGTATAGTTAGAAGTTGTACGAATAAGCTCTTGCGCGTAACGGAATACATCAGCCACAGTCATCTCATTGCTCGCATACTCGGCAATCTTGCGTGAAACATCATGTGCATACGCAACAAATACCTCAAGCTCAGGATTGCTGCCAAAGACATGGGTGGTGGTATAGTCTCCAGGATAGGTCATGTACACCGGAGCTATATCTATCAAGACGAGGTCATCCTCTTGCAGAATGCGCTGATGTTTGGTCAGAAAGCTCGATGTGAGAGCATACATGCTGCTCAGTTTGGTGCTTCCTTCACCTACGCCGATGATTGGCATGTGCCAGTGCTGCCTCACGTCGTAAGCTCGGAAAACTTCAGAGGCGATATCCTCTATATCCTTTTCATTCATACCAACTTCAATCTTGCTTACAATCTCTCCGGATAACACTTTAGCAAAACGACGTGCCTCAAGATATCCATCAAGGTCTTTATCAGAACATTGGAAATTCATAATTCTTACCTTTAGTATGAACAGATTATCGAATAAAAATTAGTGCGAATGTATATTAATATATATGTTTGCTAAGAATGTTTCTTAACTCCCGGTCCACTTTTTGGGGTGCAGTCCATTGCAGTAAACTTCATATCGGATCAGCTCATTTATATGGAAGAATGACCAGGAAAATGACCATATTAGACGGATACCGATCATTTTTCGATATTGCAGAGGATCCGAATCTTCAGGCTTCAAAGAAAAAGGAGGGCATGTTCTTTATTTTTCGCTCGATAGAGGCTTGGAAAGAGGAAAAATGCAAGGAAGAAGACATTCCGGTAAAAGAACTTGTTCTTAATGAATTTAAAAAAAACAGGTTTCTTGCCCACCCCTGAAACAGTGAGGAAATAAATGGGCAAAATAAGAACTGCTATCCCTGGCCTTGATGAGTTGATCGAAGGGGGTTATGTCGAGAATGATGTTATTCTTGTAACCGGAGGTCCTGGCACCGGGAAAACCACATTCGGGGTACAATATCTTGTGGAGGGCGCAAGAAATTTCAATGAGTCCGGGGTGCTTGTTGTAATGGAGGAGACCCCTTCAAGAATAATCCGAGACATGTGGAGGTTCGGCTGGGACATTGAGAGACTCATATCCCAGAAGAAGATGAAAATAATTTATGCCAATCCTTTTACATACACAAGATTTGTAAAAACCCTGCAAGACAGGCCTGGCAACGTTATCGCAGCAAGGAAAAATATAAGCGATATATTTGAACAGATACAAATAGAGGTTGAAGCGATCAATGCAAAAAGGATATTTATCGATTCAATAACTTCTCTTAAAATATCTTCTGACCAGTCAGAAGTCAGGCATACGATATCGGAGTTTATTAAGAACCTGGAGTTCCTTGATTGTACTACACTTATGTCAAGTGAGATACATGGAGAGCAATCGTTCAATGTTGAGGAATATCTCTCTTCCGGTGTTATAAGGCTGCATGTATTCAGGGTAGAGGGAAACAGGATAAAGGCAATCGAAATATTAAAGATGAGAGGCGTCAAGCATGATGAAACCCTGCATCCATACGAGATAGGGGAAAGAGGCCTTATCGTCTATCCGGGTGAAACTGTGATGAACGATGAGATAAGCCTTTTTGATGCCGATCGAAAGAAATAACCTGGAGAATTAAACAGATGTCTCTTAATTATGATGAAATAGTCCGCAAATATGAAAAACATATATTCCAGACATATACCCGCCAGCCCATAGCTATAAAAAGTGCACAGGGAGCGCTGGTCACGGATGTTGATGGAAAAGAATATATTGATTGTGTAGCCGGAATAGCTGTAAATAATGTGGGGCATTGCCACCCGGAAGTCGTTAAAGCCATAAAAGAGCAGGCAGAGCAATTGATTCATGTCTCGAACCTGTATTATACCGAGAACCAGGCTCTTCTTGCCGAAGAAATTGTCAACCTTTCGGGAATGGACAGGATATTTTACTGCAATTCAGGCACTGAAGCAGTTGAAGGCGCCCTGAAACTTGCCCGCAAAACCTCAGGTAAAAAAGAGTTCATAGCCACAGAACACGCATTCCACGGACGCACCCGCGGCGCCTTGAGCGTCACGCATAAAGAAAAATACCGAAAACCTTTTGAGCCGCTTGCTCCTGCATTATTTGTCCCGTACAATGATGCCGATGCCATAAGGTCGGCGATTACAGAGAATACCGCAGGCGTAATACTTGAACCCATCCAGGGAGAAGGCGGAGTTATAATTCCATCCGATGGATATCTGAAGGAAGTCAGGGAGATATGCGATGATAAAAGTGTCTTATTAATCCTTGATGAGGTTCAGACAGGTTTCGGACGAACCGGAAAATGGTTCGCAAAAGAGCATTCCGGTATCAAACCTGATATCATGACAACAGCAAAAGCAATCGGCGGGGGATTCCCAATGGGTGCCATGCTTGCCAGTGAGGATGTGGCTGCAAATTTCGTCCGCGGTGACCATGCTTCTACGTTCGGGGGAAATGCCCTTGCCTGCGCCGCAGCTCTTGCAAATATCAATGTGATAAAGAATGAAAAACTTGTAGAAAGGTCTCAAAACCTGGGAAATTATCTCGTATCGAAGCTAAAAGAGCTTAACAAGGATTATGTTCTGGAAATACGGGGTGAAGGATTGATGGTCGGCATGGAACTTTCCATAAAGTGCGAGGATATCGTTGCATGTGCCCGCGAAAAAGGAGTTCTTCTTAATTGTACTTCAGACTCGGTCCTGCGGTTTGTTCCGCCTCTTACTATCACAAAGCAACAGCTTGATACGGCGGTGTCTGTGCTCAATGAGATTTGAAGAACTGGTCAGGCCTGCGGTAAAGGACATAAAAGAATATGTGCCGGGAAAATCTATCGAGGAGATAGCAGGAAAATACAGATTAAATCCTGAAACCATAATCAAACTGGGTTCAAATGAAAACCCGCTTGGGCCGTCACCACTTGCTGTTGCGGCCATGAAAGAAAAAGCCGGGAAGGTTCACCTGTATCCGCAGGCGGATGCGCTTAAGTTAAGGAAAGCCATCGGGGATTATACCGGCTATCCTGCTGGTAATATTGTTGTTTCCGGGAATGGCATGGACGGAATACTTGATACGGTGATGAGGCTTTTTATGACACCTGAATCCGAATCAATAATACCGATACCCACTTTTTCCTATTATGAGATAGCAACTCTTGCCAATGGAGGAAAACCCATGTTTGTGGAACGGGGTTCTGATTTCAACATTGCTCCGGAAAGGATCTCCGATAAAGTGAATGGGAATACCAGAATGATATTCTTATGCTCTCCCAACAATCCATCAGGGAATTCCATTGCAGAAGAGGATGCCCGGGAAATCCTGGAATATACTAATGCCATCGTGTTCATAGATGAAGCTTATGTAGAATTTGCCGATGGTGGTATCACCGGGCTTGTCAGGGAATACGAAAATCTCATTGTCGGCCGCACTTTTTCAAAAGCCTTCGGCCTTGCCGGAATGCGCATGGGTTATGCAATTGTGCCTGAATGGATAGCCAGGGAATATATGAAAGTAATGACCCCATTTTCAATGGATGTATTGTCGACTGCCGCAGGATTAGCAGCCCTCGGAGATAGGGAATATCTAAAAAAGAGTATCGATACCGTGAAAAAAGGGCGTATTCAACTTTCAAAAGGACTTTTCTCTCTTTGCAGAGTATATCCATCCGATGCCAATTTTATCCTGATCGATGTATCTCCGCGAAGCGCGAAAGAAGTATCGGAATTCCTGCTGGAAAAAGGGATAATCGTGAGGGACTGCACATCCTTCAGGGGTGCGGGTAAGTCACTGATCCGGATATCAGTAGGTACGGAGGTACAGAATGAAAAAGTCATCGGTGCTTTTCACGAGCTACTATGATCATAGCGTTAACGGGCACACCGGGCACAGGAAAAACAACAGTTTGCGAAGTTATCAAAGAACACTCACTGTACAGGAAGAAATATAGCATTATTGATGTTAACAGGCTTGTTCTTGATGAAAAGCTATACACGGGAAAAGACGAATCGCGTGACACGTATGAAGCTGACATGGATAAGCTTGAAGAGCGCGTGAAACAGGAGATTGAACAGAAACCGCAGGACATGGATATCATTATGGAAGGACATCTTTCGCATCTTTTGCCTGCAGATGCTGTTATCGTGCTTCGGGCGCATCCTGTGGCACTGCGAAAGCGCCTGGGAAAAAGGAAGAATTACTCATTTCAAAAAGTAAAAGAAAATGCCGACGCTGAGGCGCTGGATGTAATACTGGTGGAAGCTGCACAGGGAAATAAGAATGTTTTTGAGATAAATACTACGAAAATAAATCTGTTGGTGGTTGTAAAATCTGTTATCTCAATAATTGAGGCTTTTAAACAGGGCAGGGTGCCTGAAGAATTCCTGCCCGGGAAGATTAACTGGATAGAACAGGCGGGAACGGATTGAAAATTTTTGGTCAAACCGAAAACTGTCCTTCAAACAGCCATTTCCAGAGCGGCATGACCCTGATGCTTTTTCCATTATATTCTTCATTTCATGGGTCAGGGAATAACAGGCCTGGAAAGCTTCTCTGATCTTTTCGCCTATTTTTACGATAAAATCACATTCATATTTATCTTTATAATAGTAGATATCTTTGTCTTTCCTGTTGAGTTCCAAAAAAACCATGTTTTCATAGAGTTTTCCTATATCCTCGCTGAACCTGAAGCTCACAATGTTGCGAAGTCCGGTATCTATCGCATAAACTTTTCTTGGGTTTATTTCCTGCTCTTTCAGTGAGTATGAAAATTTATTTATAAAAAAAATAAGATACGCATCATGGAAAAAATATGAATATCGCTCTATGCTATCAAGACTTATTCCGATAACATTGGCTATTTTGAGTTTATCGATCTTTTTTATGCTGTGCCTATCAGCAATGTCCCTATATATTATATCCTCAAAATATCTTGAAAGTTGTTCTTTCTTTTCACCGGAAAGGACAATTCCCGGGAAACCACCCGATTCAAGATATTCACGCAGCATTTGCCTTATTATCGTCTTATTGGACAGGAGTTCCAGTCTTGTGTTTATTTTTAGGCCTTTGAAATCCAGGAATTCCCTGAAGTTCAACGGGTTTACATGAATATCTACATGCCTTCCCGTCAAAGCAGTTCCAAGCTCCCTGCTCAACAACCTTGCGGATGAACCTGAAACGAAAAAATTTGCCTGCCCTTTTTCATGTAGCGCCCGAACAAACCTCTCCCATCCTTCCACATGACAGATTTTTCAATATTAAAAAGTATATCGGTCACTTTTAGCGATTATTTAACTATATGTTTGCTGGATATTTTATATTCTAAAATTTCCTTTCACCATGTTTCCTGGTGGACCAGCCTGTCCATAGCGATCCTGGGCGGCGCCTCAGGCTGTTCGTCCGGATATCCGACAGATATTATCGTAACAGGTAATATTTTATCAGGTATCCCCAGAATCTCCCTTACTGCATTCACATCAAAAGCCCCGACCCAGCATGTGCCAAGTCCCATCGAATGAGCCGCAAGAAGGATGTTCTGTATGCTTGCTGTGGCGTCCTGTATCGCATAAAGCTCTCCTCTTGTTTTGTATATCCGGGACGAGCGCTCAATGTTTGCAGCAACCACGACCACCACAGGCGCCTGCTGAATAAATGATTGCCCCATGGCGGCTTGTGTCAATTTTTGCTTTGTTATTTTGTTTAAAACTAAGATGAAATCACGCGCCTGCAGGTTTCCTGCCGACGGCGCCATCCGGGCAGCGTTTAGCAGATCCTGGATCATTTCTTTTTCCACAGTCTGGTCTTTAAATTTCCTGATAGACCTTCTCCCTTTGATAACTTCCATGCACTCCATTTATTACCTCAAACGAACCCTGCATCAATGCACGCATTCCATATCTTATTCAGGTTATATCCATATTAAAACCTCACCTCAATTCTTGGATCATAATTTACAAACATTTAAAACAATTGGCATATGAAATGTATTTAAGTTTAAATGATAATAATAATCATGAAATATCTAAAATCATGCCAGGAAAAAACGAAAATATGGAAAGCCCTTCATTAATCATATGGTAGAGAATCGCGAGGTAATAGCAGTAAATTTCTGGAAATTTTCAAATTTCCAGCTAAAAAGAATATTGATGGAGTATTGGAATATTTTATTGTTGATCCATAATACATTGGAGTTAATCCAGATTATTGAATTCCTGAATAAAATCCCTTACCCGGGAAAAATAGCATACATTTCATTAACTAAAACCAATGAAAGCATACAGCAGCAATTAAAAAATTATAAATTGAAAATAAGTGTAATTGATTGTGTTTCCAGCCAGGTATTTGAAAAAAAAAACACGGAGAATTGTTACTTTGAACCGGCACCTTCCAATTTAAAAGAAATGGTAGAATTGATCGAAAAAACCACAAAAAAAGTAGAACCGGATTTTATAGTACTGGATTCTTTATCACAATTTATCGACTTTTCATCATTATCTGCTTCAAAGAGCAGGGAACTCTACGATTTCCTGGATGAGTTGAAAAACCGTTATTCTAAAACTCATTACAGGTTTATTATCCTGTACAATAATGTTCTCTCAAAGGAATTAGTGCAAATGCCCCAGGCCAGTGTGGATGTGATCTTGAAATATGAAGTAATTACCGGCAGGGTGAACTGGAACGAATAACGGGGAAACCATTTCCGGTTATAGTTCAGGCAAGATGTTTTCTTAACCTGTTCACAATATCCGGTACATCAAAAGGTTTTGTCACATAATCCTTGATATTATATTCAGTCATCAGGATATCTTTTGTTTTTAACCCCGGCATCATCATTAAAAGGGATATTGAACCGGAATGTTGACCCCTTTCCCAGCTCGCTTTCGACCCATATCTTCCCTCCGTGGGAATGTATTATTCCTTTGCATATCGCCAGACCAAGCCCTGTTCCCTCGAATTTTCGGGACACTGTGGAATCCACCTGTACGAACGGAGTGAATAATCTGGCTTGATCTTCTTTTTTGATCCCCCGGTATCCGTAAACTTTCCAGTCCGTATCGATATGTATCGTTATATCGCTCATTCCAGGAAATATCCTATTAAAAAAATCACGATGACGATTGCTGTGACCTTAAATAAATGTCGGATCCGGACCATATCACTATTAATCTGTTGAATCTTGTGAAGATATTAAACATTTATTTCACAAATAACTTTATAAATAGGTACAACTATGTCTAATTATAATGATAATAATCATATCACATGAAATGGTCAATTCTGCAAATGGCAGTTCTGCCCTATCCTGCTTGCCTTTATTTCTTGGAGTGTAAGATGAACAAAATGAAGATCCGACCAAGAAGAGGTAGATCCCTGCATACTGCAGACATAAGCAAAATCACTGGATTGGGAGAAGTATTCAAAAGCCTCGGCAGTATGATCGAGCTTGCTGGAGAAATATCTGAGAAAGGGCAGGAAAAAATAGAAAAAAAAACGCCAATAATAACACCTGCAGGAAAAGCAATGTATGGTTTCTCAATAAATCTTGGCGGTAAAGGACTAATTGTTGAGCAATTTGGAAATCGCGTTCATGAAACTGAAAAAGGGCCGGTTGTTGAAGAAGTAAGGGAACCTTTTGTCGATATTTTTGAAGAAAAAGACAAAATTGAAGTAATAACGGAAATCCCTGGAGTTAATGAAAAAGAAATATCATATGAAGTAAAAAATGATATACTGATTTTGAATACAACCGGAGACAGGAAATACAGCAAAGAGATACTTCTCCCCTCCACAGTGTCAATTGAGAAGACAAGCTATAGAAATGGCGTATTTCGGCTTTTCATGAAAAAAATAAATAAAAACTAACAACATTCCAGTTCTCGATTTTATCGGGATACATAAATAAAAAAGGAGATGAATTAAAATGTCAAACCAAACACCGGACTCATCCAGTCTTGCAGAAGTGCTTGACAGAGTACTGGACAAAGGCGTAGTCGTAGATGTATGGGCCAGAATATCACTCGTCGGTATTGAAATACTGACCATTGAGGCAAGAGTTGTAGTAGCCTCTGTAGATACATACCTGCACTATGCAGAAGAAATAACCAAAGTTGAACAGGCAGCAATCGGAGCAGCACCTGGAGTTACTGCATAAGGAGATGAATTAAAATGTCAAACCAAACACCGGACTCATCCAGTCTTGCAGAAGTGCTTGACAGAGTACTGGACAAAGGCGTAGTCGTAGATGTATGGGCAAGAATATCACTCGTCGGTATTGAAATACTGACCATTGAGGCAAGAGTTGTAGTAGCCTCTGTAGATACTTTCCTGCACTATGCAGAAGAAATAACCAAAGTTGAACAGGCAGCAATCGGTGCTTCCCAGGGTGTTCCTGCTTAAGCAGGACCTCCTTCTTTTCAGGAGGAAAGCATGAAAGAAACATCTGAAGAATTAATGAAACATACCCGCAGTGAGTTAGAAGTGATGGCTGAAAAGCTCGGATTGATTACTGTTGGTGTTTCAAAAAAAAAATTAGCTGAAGTCATATTTGAAAAGAAAGCTAATTCTAAACAACCCCTAAAACGGATGCCAAAAACAGCAACCATTACAGCAACCAATATGGCAATACCCCTAATAAAAAAAGGTATCGGAAAGAAGGGCGTTTTCGCCAAACGGGAAGCCATCAAAGCTCAACAAAAAGAAAACCAGAATGCAATTGAAAATATTTTTTCCGGAGTTCGGGAACTTCATAAAGGTATTCGCAATATGGAATCTGATATTGTTAAAAAATCCAATGAGATGCAAAAGAGCGTCATTAATTTCCATAAGGATGTCGCAGAATACCAGAAGTGCATCACTGGAATGAGAAAGAGCATAGATGCCCAGAGAAAAGAGAATAAGAAAGCTATTGCAAAGTTTGATTCTGGGGTCAAGGAAATGCAAAATGGCGTTATGGCTTTCCGGGGCGAAATAAAAGCTTACCAGGATGAGACAGCGCAATATATAAAAGATTTCTACTATGGATAATCCATATTAGATTTTTTTTGTCATAATTATATCGAATTTCGTTACGAAAACCGGAGTAAAACATGAAATATAAAGAAACACACCAAAGGATCGTTAGGGGCGGATCAGTTCATAAAACAAAATCGGATAAAATGAAAAAAAAAGAGAAAAAATTAGATAAAGACCCAGAGATCGACACAATAAAAACAGTTATGGCGGGTGGGATAGAACGCGACGCTGTAGAAGCAACGTATCTTACACCTGAGATTGAGCACTTTGTTGATACACCAGATGTTAAGATGCTTGAAGACAGGATTAAAGTTTGGCTAAAAACTGGCTATCCAATCCACCTTATAGGGCCCACGGGTTGCGGAAAAACAAGTCTTGCCATGCATATTGCAAAAGAAATGGGACGGCCGGTCGTGTGGATAAATGGTGATGAGTCAATAACAACTACAGACCTCATCGGTGGTTATTCACAGATCGAACAGGAAAGCCTGAGAGATAAATATATACATAATGTATTTAAATCAAATGATATCTTGAAAGCCGACTGGGTTGACAATCCTCTGTCTCTTGCATGTAAATATGGCTATACTCTTGTGTATAACGAATTTTCCCGTACAAAACCATCTGCTAACAATATTCTGTTATCGGTTTTTGAAGAAGGGATACTTGAACTACCAACCAAGTTCGGGGAAGAAAGATACATCAAAGTCCATCCTGATTTCAAAGCCATCCTTACAAGCAATTCTATTGAGTATGCAGGAGTCCATAGACCACAGGACGCGCTCCTGGATCGGCTTGTAAGTATATATATGGACTATTACAACTTTGAAACAGAAGTAAAGATCGTTTCGACCCATACTGATCTGGATGTAATAGACACGCAAAAGATCGTGAATGTTATCAGGAAACTGCGGGATAAACTGCCGGATGCCCAAAAACCGGGAACAAGGGCATGTATTATGCTTGGAAAAGGATTGAAAGCTTCAAATGGTTCAGGTCAGGTGAATTTCGAGCAGTTGTGTATTGATGTAATGGCAGCTAAGACCAGTTCGTCTCTTGAACTGATGGAGAAACATGACCTCATAAAAGAGGCTATTGTTGCTATTTCGTAGGAGACTTTTATGGTAAAAACCATTCAGGATATATGCAGGGAAGCACCTGAAATGATAGGGAACCTTTTGAAAAAAAAAGTAGAGGGTGTTACAGGTCTTATAAAGCAAGGGGAAATATGGAATGTGCATGTCGAAGTCCTGGAGAGAAGGGCGGTCCCGGATACACAGGATATCCTGAGCATTTATGAGCTTAAACTTACAGATGACATGAATCTTGAAGGATACCGAAGAATCGGGGTACGCAAAAGGGGAAACATGATAGTGGAGGAAGCTGAATAAAAAATCAAAGGGGAATAATATGAATAACGGATCGATGTTTTTAACCAGTGGCTTAAATACGATATTGACAGAGTCGCTTACTCATTGTCGGCATATATTGTTCCTGTATATCTCCATTTCGAATAAAAATGCGATCCGGAATTCATTCCTTGAAATGTCTCATGATGACGAGAAACTTATATATGTGACAGATGAACAAATTAGCCCGACCAGTGATCTTCCACCAAATATCAAGCTAACAATTCTCTCATCGTTAAATATGGAGGATCTCAAGGAATTTCAAGGGAAGATGAGAATAATCATTGATGATGCGGCAATGCATGATAAAGTTGAAGAACTTATAGCATTAAATAATAAAAATACCATTTTATGCATGTTTGATCTTTCAAAGCTTGGTCCTGAAAAGGTACGAAAGCTGGTTTCATGTCATGACAGGTTGATCCTTAATACTCCTGATCTGACCATTCTTTCAGGAAATACTCTTAAAAAATCAGATATTGCAGATGTAACAGTTGAGCGTTTTGTGAAAGATTATCTTGACATTGTAGTTCTTTCGCTTATTGCCAGTAAACCAATGTGCGGAATGGATATACTTGAAACAATACACAAAAATTTTAATGTTCTCTTAAGCCCTGGCACAATATATCCTCTTCTTCACAAACTGAAGAAAAAAAGACTCCTGGAATGCGAATGCGGAATTAAAAAGAAAGTATACAGACCTGCAAAGGGCAGCGAAGAAGATATCAGGACCATTCTTGATAAACACCGTCAAACGAATGAATTAATAAATGGGTTTATAAAATCAATGAATATTGAGGCTGATCCGAAATGAATGAAGATGACAGGGGAATTGGAAAATATGTATATTGCATAATCAAATCAAATGGTGAAAAAAAGAGCTTTGGGAATATTGGATTTGAGGGAGGAGAAGTTTATACTCTGGAATACAGGGATTTTTGTCCTGTAGTAAGCGATGTGCCAGTAAAAGAATATGAGGTCTGCGAAAAGGATGTTGAACTCCAGAAAAAAGTTATAGAACATATCATGAAAGATAACAGCGTCCTACCCATGGCATATGGAATGGTATTCAAGAATAAAAAGTTGCTTATGATAGCAATGAGCGCTGGATACAGGGCTATGAAAAAGGCCTTCATTGAGATCGATAACAGGGTGGAACTCGGAATCAAAGTTTTATTGCCAAAAGATACCGCATGTATGGATGGGATAGATAAATGCAAATCTGAATATATGGGGTCTCTAAAAAAATTAGCAGTTCAAACAAAAGATCTTAAACTTTTCAGCAATCGGCTGATTGTGAACGCTTCTTTTCTGGTAGAAAAAAATATGATTGATATTTTTTCAAATGAGGTAAATATTCTTGAAAGCAAATACCCGGATTTAAAAGTCCAGTACAGCGGCCCATGGCCACCATATAATTTCGTGGATATCCATATCCTGTCAAAAAATAGAGGAGGTTTCAGGTAATGTTCATACTTGACGATCTATTGCTTCGGGAATTCGGTCTGTGTATTCCGGGATTGGACATTATCTGGACATTAGAGCAGATAAGGGACTTTGCACTCAAGGAATTGTATAATCCTGAAAAAGTACAAAATCAGATCAAAGAGAACAGGATGCTGTTTGAGTTCGGAGAGATCAGTAAGGAAGAATATGAACGAAAAAACGATGATCTGTTGCAAAAACTTAAACTTGCCCGGCGATCAGTAGAAATGAACATCAGTGTAAGAACAGATATTCTGGGGGCAAGATAATGAAAATAGAAACAAAAGAAAGGATGTGAATTATATGGAAGATGTAAAAGTAAAGATCAAGGAAAACCAGAAAAGACAACAGGCAATCGTAAAAGCTTATCAAGAAAAGATCAGGAACACTATAAAACCTTATCTGCGGGGGAAAAAAAGAAGTCACAGCAAAAGGGTAGAGGAGTTGCAGGATATAGCGCATGGAAAAGCAAGGGACCAAATAAATAAAGCACGAAGGCAACTGAAAAAGCAAAAAGAAAAGCATGAATCTGATATATCCAGACAGGAACAACACATACTCGGGCAGCAGAAAAAACAAAGACATGCCTCACTTTTCCAGATAGAACAGAAAAAAGCCAAGATTCTCCCAATAATTAAAAAGAACCGAAAGAAGATCGAAGATATTAAAAAAAAGAGACGGCAGAAGGATATTGCAAAGGGTAAACTCGTTCTGGCCTACCCGACAATGCCCTCTAAGGATTTTGCGGATTCTACCACATTTTCCCCATCTCACTCTACTATACCTGACCCTGAGTTTGCAGGAAAGATGACATATTCTCCAATGGTATCAACGGTGCCGGATCAGGAGTTTGCAGATAAAAAATCTCCATCCTCCAGATTTTCAACAGTTCCAAAACCGGAATTTGCAGAGTTAACGATGACATCATCAAAACTTTCAACAACGACGAAATACAGACATGAAAGGACATAGGGTAAAATAAATATGACTGGATTATTACCTGTAGGGAAAGGAGGTCTTGCTGATGTTGTTGAGAGGGTACTTGACAGAGGTGTGGTCATAAATGCGGATATTTCTATTTCGATAGCCGGGACTGAACTCCTTGGGATAAAAATAAGAGCTGCTGTTGCTTCATTTGAAACTGCGGCCAAATTTGGTCTTGATTTCCCATCCTGTACGAACATGAACTCATCTGGATGGAGAAAAGTTGAAGTTATAGATACGGGTGTTATTATGATGAAAAAAGGGAGAAAGGCTAAGAGCAGTAATAGGATGAAGAAAGTAAAAATTGAAAACAAAAATGGATAGTGAAAATCATGGGGAATGATAGATCGGATTATGAAGAAAAAATAAAAAAGCTTGAGAAAAGAATCGAACTCCTTGAACAAGAAAAAGAAAATGAGAAAGATGATGACCAAAAAACCGATTCCGTTGAAAGCGTTGTAGAACAATTCATTCCGGGCCTTTCAGGTATTGTTAAAGCACTTGAAAAAACCTCTCCTGAATTCAGGAAAAGGATCGCAGAAACAGACTCAGAGATAAAACATAGGTTAGAGACAGGATGGAGCAGCACGCCAGAAATGAAACATGGTATATCCATGAGGCCGATCATTTCAGAAGGAAGAAGTGTTCAAGGAACGTCAGCAGGAAAACAACCCGAAAAAGAACAAATATCCAGAACTATCGAGCGCCCGCTTATAGTTGATGTTTTTGAAGAGAAAGACTATATTTCCGTGATAGCGGAAATCCCGGGTTTGGATGAAAAAGAGATCAATATAAAATTAAATGACAATATCCTTGAAATTTCAGCCGGGGATAACAACAAGATAATAACGCTGCCTTCGAGTTCAGAAAATATTATTGAGAAACAATTCAAGAACGGGATTTTACAGCTTAAAATCAGGAGAAAGATTGATGTCGGTTAATGTTAATGAAAATAATCTCAAGCAGGGTCTTCTTGGGGTTGTTGTGGCGCTTGTGGAGATAGTCCAGGAAGTACTTGAACACCAGGCCATAAGAAGAATAGAAAGCGGAAGATTAAATGATGATGAAATAGAAAGGCTTGGCAGCGCATTATCAGATCTTACGGATACACTTGAGAATATAAAGAAAGATAATAACCTTGAAGAAACTGTGAGTGCAGTGCGTGACGGGCTAAACAGGACAACTGATGAACTGGTGGAACAATTAACCGACAGTGATTATGAAAGGCAGATATCTATATTCAATAATTAATAGCGCTCAGAATATCGATTTTGGCTATATCGGGATAAATGACAACCGTGTATATGCAGTCCCATTTAAGGATATTGCAGCCGTTGTTCATTCCTGCGATGCTGTTGTATATCAAACAAAAGATAATAAAAAAGCAGAAGAATGGATATTATCCCATAATTATGTAATTGATGTTACTACAAAAATATCCGGTACTGTTCTACCATTTTCTTTTGACTGCATAATTAAAGGAAATGATGATACTATTAAGGACTGGCTTATCAGGAATTATCTCATAATTAAGAAAGAATTTGAAAGAGTAAAGGATAAAGCAGAATATTCTATCCAGATATTCTATGATGAAGCCATGTTCACGGAAAGGATCGGTGAACAGAACCTTGAATTGAAAGAACTTAAAAATAAAATGGAAAGCATATCAAAAGGTACGGCATATATCCTCAAGCGGCGTTTTGAGATAAAGTTAGGCGAGGTTGTTCTGGCTGAAAAATCCATTCTTGCCAGAGATTTTTATGAAAAAATAAGAGTACATACAGAAGAGATAAAAGTTGAGAATAGGGTTGGGAAAGTTTCTGATAGATATAAGGACAAGATGCAGGTTGCGGCATTTACCTGCCTTGTGCACGATAATAATGTCGAGAAACTTGGTGAAGTATTGGATCTCATTAATAAGACAGAAGGGTTTGCTATTCGTTTCACAGGACCATGGGCTCCATTTAGTTTTGTGGGTTTAAGGGAGGCAGCGAATTGAGACCACAGCGAGAAAATGACCTGACCGACCTGTTAAACAGGCTTCTGGATAAGGGGATAATATTGAATGCAGATATAATAATATCTGTAGCAGGGATACCCCTTATCGGAGTAAGTCTTAAGGCGGCTCTGGCCAGCATTGAAACGATGCTAGATTACGGTATGATGGAAGCATGGGATGAAAGCATAAGAGAGCATTACACTGAAGAATTTTCACAAAAAAGCGCCCCTTTGATTGAAAGCGAGAAGATTTGCCTTAAGAAATTCGGATCTATTTGGATGGATCGTGGAATAATCCTGAGTTGGGTCCCAGGATTCTGGTATCTTACTGATAAGAGGCTTTTTCTATGGCGGGAGAAAATGCTTTTTGAGGCGCCCCTTCGCAGGATCGAGGATATAACAGTTGATGTTGAGCACCGCTTCAATATGGAACGAAACATTCTGGTTCTTCAATATAATGGCCAGAATATTCGAATTCATATATCTGATATGTCGGGATTTATTGAACAATTTGAGAAGATTACGGAAATGAAAATCAAAAAGTTAATCCCAGCATAACGGTTTTTTCCAATGGGGAATGGCACAGAAGATCAAGACAAAAAGCATATTCTTTCAATCCAGGCTTTTCACTTCAATATCTTTTTCCAGCAACGGTAAAACATTATGAGCAGCCCCGATAAATAGCAGCCCGGTTTCATTTTCTTTTAATGTTGCATCAATTACTTTTGCAATAAATGAATCGCGCTGCCTTATCAATTCATCTTTTATCATGTCGTATCTTGTGATCGTATCCGCTTTTTCCTGATCTGTTGATGCTGATATGACAGCTTTGACACATTCAAATTCTTTCTTGAGGAGCTGCACACTTTCTGTAGCTTCAATAACTGCCCCTTTTTCAATCAATTTCCAGATTATCTGGTAGTTCTTGCTGCCTTTTTGCGCGGTTTCCTTTACAATTTTCAATCCGAGTTCACCGCTGCAGGGCAATCCGTCCTGGTATATTCTTGTCCTTCTATAATCCAGATTAAGAGCAAATATTTCAGATTCTGCCTCTTCCCAGAATTTTTCAATTTTTTTCTGGTTCTCTGACCATTTATCTTTTCCGATTTTAGCCGAACCTATCTTTTCCAGATCATTTCCCATAGAACCCATATCAGCAGCAGAATGAACTATCCTTATCACGATTAACTTTCTCATTATAGAAACTCCAATCTGATTTTTAAAATATCTTTAAGCTTTTGTTATGTCATGCATTTGCCTATAACATTCTATAGCTTTTTCAAAATGCGCCTGATTAATTGTAAAATCAGGTTTTTCAAGATCTCCTGATCTTTCGATATATTCCATGATCGCAAGCATCCCGGCTTCCCTGCATATCGATGCAACGTCTGCTCCTGTAAATCCCCATATATCTTTTACCAGTGTTTGAGGATCATAGTCTTCACCCAGCGGTTTTTCTTTATTATGGACTTTTAAAATCTCAATAAGTTCACTTTTACTGGGAGGAAAAACTTCAATTAACAGGTCAAATCTTCCGGGTCGAAGCAGAGCAGGATCTATAATATCAAGCCTGTTCGTTGCGGCAAGGACTGTGACACGTTTGAGTTCTTCAATCCCATCCATTTCTGTTAACATCTGGCTTACCAGGCGTTCTGTGACCTGAGTATCTCCACCTTTTCCACGCTTTGGTGCTATCGCATCGATCTCATCAAAAAAAAGAACACAGGGAGCGGCTTGCCTTGATTTCCGGAATATTTCCCGAAGGCCGCCTTCAGATTCTCCAACCCATTTAGATAATAATTCCGGCCCTTTAATTGAAATAAAATTGGCATTGCATTCAGTCGCAACCGCTTTTGCTATCATGGTCTTGCCAGTGCCCGGAGGCCCATATAACAGGATTCCTTTAGGAGGTTTTATATGGGAATAATTAAAAAGCGAGCTATATTTAAGAGGCCATTCAATGGCTTTTTTAAACTCATGTTTTATATTTTCCATGCCGCCGATATCGTCCCATGAGACATTGGGAACTTCTACAAAAACGTCTCTTGTTGCAGATGGTATGATTTCAGAAAGGGCCTCAATGAAATCGTCCATTGAGACCTTAAGGTCAAGTATGGTTTCAGGAGAGAAATGCTCTGATTCGATGTTGATCCGTGGCATTATCTTTCGGATCGCACTCATAGCTGCTTCCCGGCAAAGGGCCGCAAGATCTGCACCAACATAACCATGGGTGACATCAGATAGATGGAAAAGATCAACATTTTCATGAAGCGGCATTCCTCTTGTATGAATATTCAATATCTCAAGCCTGCTATTCCTATCAGGAACACCAATGCTGATCTCACGATCAAACCTCCCCGGGCGCCTCAAAGCTGCATCCAGTGCATTTGGAATATTCGTAGCTCCGATAACAACGACCTGACCTCTGGATTTCAGGCCGTCCATTAATGCCAGAAGTTGTCCTACAACCCGTTTTTCAACATCTCCCAGGATCTTTTCTCTTTTCGGAGCAATTACATCGATCTCATCGATAAATATTATACTCGGGGCGCTTTTACTAGCTTGTTCAAAAAATTCACGGAGTTTCCCTTCGCTTTCCCCATAGAATTTTTGCATGATCTCAGGACCATTGATGTGCATGAAAAAAGCAGAAGTTTCATTGGCTACAGCCCTTGCTATAAGGGTTTTACCTGTACCTGGCGGACCGTAAAATAATATTCCTTTTGGCGGGTCGATGCCCAGACGGTCAAATAATTCCGGATGTTTGAGCGGCAGCTCGATCATTTCACGTATTTTCTTAATTTCTTTACTCAAGCCCCCTACATCCTCATATGTTATCTTCATTGATGTTTTATTTTCATCCTCGGCTTTGCCAAGCTGTATGCTGGTCCTTGGATGAATGAACACTGCGCCCTCAGGCCGTGTATCAACAACAGTATATTCCTGATATCGCGTCCCAAAGAACGATACACGAATATTATCGCCTTTAATAGTGGGAAGTCCTTCCAGCAATTTGCCCATGTATCTTATATCGCGCCTGCTCGAATGATTAGATGCAATAGTAATAGATGAAGCCGTTGAAGCAGGTATTTTTTTTAATTTAGTCTTATCACCGATACCTAACTTAGCGTTCCCTCGTATTATTCCGTCTATCTGGATCATACCCTTTCCACGATCGTCAGAAAAAGCAGGCATCAATTTTGCTACCGTCGTCCGTTTGCCAGTGATTTCAATAATATCACCTACATCAGCATCGAGAAGTTTCATGTCTGCAGGATCTATACGTGCAAGGCCGCGCCCTGCATCTTTTATAAAAGCCTCTGCAACTTTTAATGTCAAATCGTTGGTTTTCATAAGTTGAGCTTCTAAATAAACATGCTATTGCTTATATGCTTCCTCATTAACTACATGATGATGATAAACATGGATCAATCAGACCATATAGCAGGGAAAAGCCTCTGCCTTTAGCCCTTTTGAGCATGTCTTGAAAGCGATCATTTTTGGTCTTGTCGCCGTTGTTTGCATCCGTGTTCTCAAACTCTTGAAAAGAGAAATAAATTGTCGCAGCAGGTTTGAGCGAAGCGAAAAAAAAGCAGGCAGAGCATTATTATTTCCTTCCAGGTAGGTGCGGAACTCGCGCCGTAAACTTCCCAGGCATATCTTTTGTATCTGTATAAAAATACATGATTATGACCCTATCATTTCCACTGGAACTTCTTTAACGGTAGAACAAAAGAGCAGCCATCGATATGCGCGAAGCGTGCTAAGGCGGCGTACACCCAATCCCAGGCGGCAATAACAAGGTATGAACCCTGGCGACTAATCAATTCTTCTTTAAATTTTTGAAAGGTATAATAGATTCAGAGCTATAAATAATAATCAATTCAATTACAATAATTGCTGCAAGTATCATCCTAGTTTCATCCAGTGTTGGTTTCCTCAGTTTAAGTTGAGACTTTATTTGTTTCTTAGTGCTCTTCTCAGATCACTCCCATCTCCCCCAGCCTTTCCGGCAGATACTTATCCGTAACGTAATCCAGCCCCTTCCCTGCAAAAGCCTGCTGTTCAGCCTTCTTCCCGATCTTTAGCATCAGTTTGATCTGGTCTTTCCAATAGGGCGTATCAAACCTCGGATCGGTAAGCTCGCTCTCAAGCGCCTTGATGTCCTGGTCATTGAGCTTATCCGTGGAAAGCTCATACTCCACAATATCAGATGCCTGTACTCCGATGAACTTGGCAGCAGGCGTTGCCATGAACTCGGATAGATGCGCGCTCTTGATGGCGCCGTAGGCAACGCTTGCGTATATACGGAAGCTCCAGGGATCACCATCTGTAAATACCACAACAGGGAGCTTGAGTTCCTCGTTCATGCGTTTTATGATGCGCCGGGTGCTTCGCGCCGGCTGTCCCTTCAGGTGCACAAGGATGGCATCGAATTTCTCATCAAATCCGTTCTCGATGAGCCTGTCCTGCATACCGCCGGTCTCGATGGCGATAATGAACTTTGCATCGTGTTCTACGAACTTTATGGTCTCAACGTTATAGGGTATCTGGTATCCCGCTTCGCCAACTTCATCCTGGCAGTGCATGGTGCGGTCGCCGCGTTTTGTTAATTCTTTGATCTTGATCGGGCCGTATAACGTAGCGCCGTTCTCCTCGGGACGCACATGGAAATCCTCGCGCTGCAAGCCGGTTATTATCTCAAGGTCTTCTATGAGGCGGTCACTTTCCGACTGTTCGTTGAATTTTGCGATATCCCAGTTCTCGCTGATGTAATACAGTTCTCTTAGCGTGGAACTTTTGTTCTGGTCAAGATGTCCTTTCATTAACAGTTCCACAACATGCGATGTCTTAAGAAGCTGTGTTGCACCCTTTACGGTTTTTGCACTGCGCATGCTCTCGCTGTCTCCATACACCCATACATCGCTGTCCGTGTTCAATTCGATATTCTTTTTAGTTCGTGAGGGCAGGACAATATGAGGGATGGTCTCGCTCTCGAACTGCTCATAAAAATCCTGGATAAGTTTCTTAAGAGTCGTCTTTGAAAGAGAATCTCTTATTTCTTTATTGCTTTTCTCGGTCACAAGTTCACCGCCTTTGCGCCTGTGATATGTTCGCTCTCGATGCCCTCAACAACAAGCTGGGGCAGTTTTGCAGCCTCATCTGCTGCAATATCCAGCCTGTAGATTATGGCTTTTTGCTCACCGGATTTGAGTGAGACCTTCCACACATAGTCGATTTGTTTACCAATGGGTATTTTCTTTGGCTCAGGGCTTGGCGATACAATAGGATATGGCAGTGTCTCATGAAGGTTGAAATGATGCACCGAATCCCCGTGGTTCTTAAGACGTATTTCTACTTCGCATCCTTTTCCGTTCTGTTTCACATCTCGCTGGCAAAACACATTTCTCATTATTTTTGCAACTATCGGAGTAATATCAGGTGTGGGGCGCTCAAGTATCTCACCGACTTTCTTTGCTATGCGGGGCAGGATCGAATATATTATTTCCTCTTTTTCACGTCTTTTTTCAAGATTATCCTGCCTCGATAAATAAAGCTTGAGCCTTCGAGCTACATCCTTGAGCGCAAGTTCAACTTCACCTATGATTTCCGGGACATCGGCTATCGCTTCTTTTGATTCCGAAGTGAAGGGGATATGTGTCGATGCCACATGCACCAGGATTATCGCAGGACCGATAGGCAATGAACCCCCAGGCTGGTTTAGCGAATAACTTCTCCAGTTAAGATTCTCGATTGCATGCGTTATGGCGCAGGCACCCTGCTGGTAAAGAAGAGGCACCCTGTTTGCAAACCGGAGTATCTCCACCTTTTCCTCTCTGGGCAGGTTGCCGCCGTACGCAATGCCAGCTTCTACCTGGAATGGATGGCCGTTATGCACCGAAGCCTGACGGGTGGTAGTTTCAATGAAATCCACAGTATGCTCTTTTCCCAACCCTTTTCGGATAAGTTCCTCGGTTATAGGGGAAAGGCAATCAGTAGATGGCGCCAGTATCTTCACTTTCTTGAATGCCTCATGAAGTCTCTTTGCCTCGTCAAGTGCTATCGCTTTCGGATCGTTTCCAGGGCTGATACTTGCTTTTTTGCAGACCTCATCAGCGGTCTTTGCGCCAATTCTTGAAAATGAGCTTCGCAAAAACGAATCAAGCCTATCGGTCTCACAATACCGCAGCATCTTCATAAGTGTGCCAAGCTCGATGCCATGAGGATGCGGGAGTATCTCCACAGCCTGTAAAGGCTGTTTATCGGTCGCCCTTTCAAAAATTATCCGGTTATTATCAGGCTCAATAAGAGTAATACGTGCATGTGGATTTACAATCGCCGTATCCTTCAGGTATTCATAAACAGATTGCCTTCTTCCCTTTACATACGAGGCTTCCATCTCAAGTTCAAGGCGCGTTCCCCTCATCCTGTCCCATTCCATGATCTTATCAACAAATATCTCAGGTTCATTTGTCCGGGTATTTATCAGGAGTTCAAAATAATGAGCAGGTGCATCGCGATCTATTTTAGAGACAATTTTTACCGGCCTGCCTGAAGTTAATTGTGAATAAAGCACAGTTGCCGAGATACCGATGCCCTGCTGGCCGCGGCTCTGTTTGACTGCATGAAAACGCGAACCATATAACAATTTTGCAAAAACCCGGGGGATCTGTTCTCTTACAATACCCGGCCCGTTATCCTCAACTATCAGGGTTAAATTCGTCTTTGATGTATTTTCAAGTTTAATGAAAATATCAGGTAGTATCCCTGATTCCTCACAGGCGTCAAGAGAATTATCTACCGCTTCCTTAACTGATGTTAACAGGGATCTTGTGCCGGAGTCAAAACCCAGTATTTGCCTGTTCTTTTCAAAAAATTCGGCGATACTAATGGCCTTTTGCTTTTTTGCCAGTTCTTCCGCAATAACCATTAAGCATCCCTTTAGAGTTCTGCTCCCACTATTGTTTGTGTTGCAGTGATATTTTCGCTTTCTCTTATCGTATCAACAAGTTTATTTAATGCGCTCAATCCCTCTACGTTGCTTATGACCACAAAATCATATTCTCCGAACACATGATATACGTCTTTGACGCCTTTTACTCCAACAAGTTCATTATATGCTGCTTTTTCCTGTCCCGGTACTACATTCACGAGTGTTACTCCGATAACCAATTCTTATCACTGATCCTTTAGTTTTTGATTCATTTATGAACATGATATACTTTAAGTACTAAAAAAGGTTTGTATATACTATGGGAGTTCCGGCTTTTCTGATTAATATAATTCCAACCAGATAATATGGAAAAACTCAAATATAATAAACACATTGTCCGTATTAAATAATCAAGGGTGTGTGCATATGATATTAACAAAATCGTTATGCCCTGAGTGTCTTGTCGTTATCGATGCGTCGATACTTGAAGAGAACGGAAAAATGATCTTTGAAAAAAATTGCGCCGAACACGGGTATTTCAAGGATATCTACTGGTCTGATCCAGAGCAGTTCAAACGTTTTGAACGGTACTGGCATGATGGTGGCGGAGTATCAAATCCAATCGGTTCGGATGGGAATTGCCCCCAATCATGTGGAATTTGTACATCCCATAAAACCACCACGATTCTTGCGAACATAGATGTTACAAACCGCTGCAACCAGATATGTCCTGTATGTTTTGCCAACGCTTGTGCCTCAGGTTATCTTTACGAACCATCCCTTTCCCAAATAAGAGCAATGATGCGGATGCTTCGAGATGAAAAGCCAGTGCCATGCCCTGCTGTTCAGTTTTCAGGAGGTGAGCCTACGATGCGTGAAGATATCGTAGAGATCGTAAAAATGGCCCGCGAATTTAATTTCACGCAGGTCCAAATGGCAACAAATGGCATCAAACTTTCAAGGAGCCTGGAATTATGCCGGCAATTAAATGATGCAGGTCTTCATACTGTTTACTTGCAGTTCGATGGAGTAACAGAAGAACCTTATATCAAGAACAGGGGATTCAATGCGCTTCCGATCAAACTTAAAGCCATCGAGAATTGCAGGATAGGGGGGCTTACCAGCGTTTCTCTTGTGCCGACGCTTGCTAAAGGTGTAAACGATATGCAGGTAGGCGATATTATTCGCTTTGCAGTAAAGAACATGGATACTGTGAAGGGGATAAATTTCCAGCCTATTTCCTTCACGGGCAGGATAAATAAAGAAGAAAGGATGGAAAAAAGAATCACTATTTCCGACCTGTTCAGATTGATAGACGAACAGACAGACGGAGCTATTACTGCAAATGATTTCTATCCGGTACCTTTTGTGGTACCAATTTCTCATTTTGTGACTGCCAAAGAAGGTCTCCCTAACATTGAATTCACAGTGCATCCGCATTGCGGGGCCGGGACGTACATTTATATTGAAAATGGAAAAATGATACCAATAACCCGATTTATTGATGTTGAAGGGCTTCTTGAGAACATAGATGACCTTGCCCTGAATGGAGAGAAATGGCTTGGCAAGTCGCTTGGCAAAATAAAAAGGACAGGCAGCCTTATTTCCATATTGCCTAAATATATTGATCTTGTGAAAGCTCCAAAATCAGTAGATGTGAAAAAACTCTTTATCGATGTCCTGAAGGAAGGGTCCGGGGAAGCTACTAAAGAATTCCACCGGCATACCCTCTTTATAGGTTCAATGCATTTTATGGACCTGTATAATATGGATATTGAGAGGATAAAGCGGTGCGGAGTACATTATGCAACACCCGACGGGAGGATCATTCCATTCTGTACCTATAATACGATCCACAGGACGCAGATAGAGAAAAAATTCTCAACACCCTTATTAAGAGTAAAGGTGTAATTACTGCATATGACAGATGAATCTATTCATCTTCCAAGATACCTGAAAGTAATGAGGGATAAACTCCCGTCTCAATTCCTTATTTCACAATCGATAAACGTTGATTTCAGGAGGGATTCGGATATCCATGACCTCTGGGAATTACATGATGAGGCAATGAAGTCCTTCAGGGAACAATTAGATCGTGTAAACTCATTAGATGAACTTCTTCCGCGCGCTTCATCTTCTCTTCTTGACCTGAAAGCAACTATAGCCGATAATATTCTTCAGAATTGCCATTTCTGTGAGCGCAGATGCGGAATAGATCGTAAAAAGAAAAAAACAGGATATTGCAAAATAGATGCCATCTCACGATGTTCTGCGGAGTTCCTGCACCGGGGTGAAGAGCCGGAACTTGTACCCTCACATACGATATTCTTCACCGGATGCAATTTTTCATGTGTCTATTGCCAGAACTGGCAGATCTCTACTGTGCCAAAAAGCGGAATTCCAATCCTGCCAGAGGAATTTGTACGAAATATATTATTGCAGCGAGCATTCGGCTCAAGAAATGCAAATTTTGTGACACCCACGCCGCATACACACACCATCCTGAAAATCTTGAACATGTTACATAAAAATGTGCCTGTTGTGTGGAATTCTAACATGTATTACTCCAGCGAAGTAGCAAAACTCCTTGATGGTGTGGTAGATGTTTATCTTGGAGATTTACGATACGGGAATGATGAGTGTGCACTGAAATATTCAAATGCGCAAAATTACTGGTCTATTGTCACACGAAATTTTAAGACCGCATACAATAGCGGTGAAATCCTGCTGCGCCAGCTTGTTATTCCAAACCATATCGAGTGCTGTACAGGGCCGATCATCGAATGGGTAAAAAAGAATCTCCCCAATGTGAGGTTTAACCTCATGTTCCAGTATTCACCGCATTATAAGGCATGTGAATTTCCAGAGATCAATAGGGAATTGAAAAGAGAGGAATGCAGGAAAGTGGTCGATATTTTAAAAATATCAGGTATTGAGGATGTAATGGTTTGATCTGTTATTTTTTCTTTTATCGTGTGCCAAACTTCACGTTCTCAATATGTGAAGGGATATTTATTTGTATTATTATATTGATATTGTATTTGCTATGAATGACCTTTCTTTTTTGCGGGAGTTTGTTATTATCTTCGGCGTAGCAATAAGTATAAATTTCTTATTTTACCGTTTGCGAATAGCCCCAATTGTCGGTTATTTGATCGCAGGCGTACTGCTTGGTCCTTCCATGCTGGGTATAGTTAAGGATATGGGTCTGATCGAAGTGCTGGCTGATGTGGGAGTAATCCTGTTATTGTTTTTGATCGGGATCGAATTTTCTATTGATGAACTTGTCAGGCTCAATCGTACAGTATTTATAGGCGGATTTCTTCAAGTCTTTTTAACGACCGCAGTTGTGTTGTTGATTTCTCTTTATTTTGGCGTTTCACTTGAAAAAGGTATATTTATCGGCCTTCTGGTTGCAATGAGCAGTACAGCTATAGTATTTAAATTGCTCTCTGACCGCGGTGAAATGGACTCCCCGCAGGGCCGCATATCTGCAGGAATATTGATCTTCCAGGACCTTAGCGTTGTGTCGGTAGTCTTACTCCTGCCAATGCTGGGCGGCAGGTCCGGTTTCTCTGCGGTCGATGTTTTGTTGAACGTTTTCTGGGCGCTTGCTATCGTGGGCATTGTTATTGTAGTATCCAGGTTTGTTGTCCCGTTAATGCTGAACAATATCGTGCAGACACACAGCCGCGAGTTATTTTTGATCAGTATCGTACTGATTTGCTTTGGAACTGCATGGTTAACGTCGCTTGTGGGTTTATCGCTTGCACTTGGCGCTTTTCTTGCAGGTCTTGTGATATCTGAATCCGAATACGGGCACCAGGCTTTCAGTGAGATCCTTCCTCTTAAGGATATTTTCGTTATTCTTTTCTTTGTATCAATCGGCATGCTGCTGGACGTAAATTCTGTAATTCGCAATCCATTGTTTGTACTCCTGGGGGTGCTCACAATTCTTGCGATCAAGTTTGCTGCAGGGATGTTGATTCCTGTTATGCTGGGCTATCCGCTCCGTATCGGAGTACTTGTCGGAGTAGCGCTTTCCCAGGTCGGTGAGTTCTCGTTTGTACTGTCAAAGGAAGGAATAAATCTTGGTTTACTATCGGGTGATGATTACCAGGTTTTCCTTGCATCTGCGATCATTACAATGGTGTTCACTCCATTTATGATCCAGGGAAGTGGCAGGTTTTCAGGGTATTTTGAACGGCTGCCGTTTTCAAATGCACTGAAGTTAGGGCGCTTTCAGGAAGATGCTCTTAGAAGATCAGAGCTAAAGAACCATGTGATCATTGTGGGTTTTGGCCTCAACGGCAGGAATGTTTCAAGAGTACTGTCTGCATCCGGTATTCCTTTCCTGGTGTTTGAGATAAATCCTGAAACCGTACGTATCGAGAAAAAAAGAAGCGTTCCGATTTTATATGGCGATGCTTCAAAAGAGTCGGTACTTGCACTCGCCAATATTGCGACTGCGCTTTCAGTGGTAATTGCTATTTCTGATGCCGCTGCCACGCGAAGGATCGTGGAACTTGCTCGAAGGCTTAACCCTTCGGTGTATATTATCGCGCGAACCCGTTATACCAGTGAAGTCGATTCTCTGTATTCACTTGGTGCAAATGATGTCATTCCCGAAGAGTTTGAAACTTCAATTGAGATCATTTCAAGGGTCTTGCACCGGTATTTCATTCCGGTCAATGAGATTGAAAAACACATCAGCGAAGTCAGAAAGGGCGGTTATGAGATATTTCGCAATGTACAGCAAAAGTATACCGTATTTCCGGAATTGAAGCAGCATTTGCCTGATATTGAGATCGAGACGATCAGAATAGAAGAGACGTCACCTTTCCACGGAAAGACACTGGCAGATATTGGGTTTAGAAACAATTATGGGGTTACGGTACTGGCAATAAAGCGCGGTAAACAAACTATAACTAATCCTTCCGGTGATATCCAGTTACAGGCGCAGGATATCGTTATTTTGATCGGGACGAGGGACAGTATCACAAAAGTGTCTGCAGTGGTTCAGTCATCAAATAGCGGATTTAAATGATTATTAAATAATTTATTTATCGAACCTATAACTCACTTAACTGATTATCGCTATACACTTTGTCTTGTTTTGCTCGTTAATGAAAACAAAATGCTTATCATCATGATCATGGCTAAGCTATATATATATTCATGTAAAGTTATAGGATATGTTTCCAGTTCTTGAGAACATGGGGCTTGTCCTGCAGGTTGCAGGGATTCTAGTCGCTTTCCCCATCGTCATGGGGTTCGTTTATCTTGTAGTATATACGGTGTACGTCCTTCTTTTTTCTGCAATGATATATTTCCTGAGCTTAACAGATATAGCATTCACCATATACTGCATTTCCCGTAGCATCGATCGTGCATGGAAAATTCAGGACAGCGTTCTCAAAGGAATTCTGGCTGTTTATTTTCATCTCTGCTATTGGTGCGATGGCTGTAAAGGCGGTTTATCCACTTGATGTTTTGATGTTCTTGGGCGGAATGAGCTTCTCCACAGCGGGTGGAATCAAAATCTTCCGTCTTGCTCTTTTTTTAAAGTCAATTTTTAAAGTCAATTCCTTTTGCTATAGGTTCTTCTATCGGGAAAGAGTATGAAAAGATCGAGTTCGACGGCAAGGATTATGATAGAAAAGATATCTTGGCAAACCTTGTATTCATTCTTCTGTCGTCTACCCTTGTGGTTGTCACCGGAGCGCTTCTCGCATTCTCCGGCTTCGGACTGGTCGATTCGATGTTCGAGGCCGTTTCCGCTTTTTCTACATCGGGATTGTCGGTGGGAATTGTATCCGTAGCCCTTGACACGCATTTGAAACTTGCGCTCTCAATTTTAATGGTGGTCGGAAGAGTTGAGATACTTCCATTTCTTGTTACAATGACAAAAATAAGAAATTAACAGAATCATTAATATCTGTAAGATAAATAGTTGTCTTGACCACACTTTCAAAGCTGCTCCCCGATGCTTCAATAACAGCTTCCAGATTATCAAGAACTATTTTTGTATGGGTCTCTACATCACCATCAATGAACAAATGAGCTATAAAAAAGCTCAGGAATCTCTATGCCAGGAGCACGGATATTATGCCAGTTAGAAATATTGCATCAAATGTCCCAGCTCCTCCGATCGAAACTACCGGCACTCTCAGATCAGGTATTTTTTTCAAGTTAAGTAAATCAATCCCTATAAGGCATCCAAGCGTTCCTGAGATATAAGCGATTAAAGGAGCATTATGAGGAGAGATTATGAGTGCTATCGCAGCAGCCAGAAAGGGAGGAAGCAAGGCATTGATCGCTATTCCTCTCCCTACCACCGGTCTTGCTATACTATGGATGAGGAAAGTCATGATCAGAACCGCTATCATCACATCGACAGGGCTCACCATCGTGGACAGAAATCCTGACATAACTATTGGAATAACAGCGCCCCCCAGGTTAATGGCTATGGTGATATTCTCTACTTTAAGTGATGAATCTTTGTAACCGGACAAAAGAACGTCACTTGACTTGTTTGAAATCATGGGTCCATGCGGCCTGACATTTTTAACAGGAAGGTTCATGTTACTTCCAAGCAGCGACAAAAAAAGGAAATAGACCGAATATTCAGGAGGAAATCCCAGTTTTCTGAAAGCAGTGCCGAATATATTTAAGCTTACAAATATGAAAACCAATACGAGTATAAAGAATAAAAAAACAATAAATGATGCTCTGATCCTTGGATGTATTTGATATGACATTCAACCAACTTTATCCCCTTTTTGTACATTATATTTGTTATAACATAGCTAAACTTCCAGTTATTTAAAATTATTCCCAAAAGCTATGCTTACAATAACAAAAATGACATATATTCCCAATAAAATAGCTCCTTCTCTCCTGTCGATCACATATCCTGATTTCTTGAAAATGATAAGCAATACAGAGAGCATCAGCATAAATAAAATTTGAATAAAAATAAGTTCAGGAGCTATGTTAATAGGCCTGATAACGGCTGAAACCCCAAGAACCCACAGGATATTGGCGACATCACTTCCAATAATATTCCCAAGCGCCATTGTCATGTATCCTTTCCGTGCGGCTGATACCGAAACAAACAATTCAGGCAAAGAAGTTCCGATCGACATTAGCAAAAGAGCAATAAGATATTCTGATATCCCATAAGCCGTTGAGATTCCGATTATAGAATTTACAAGAACCCTTGCTCCTATGAGTATTCCGGTCAATCCTAGGAGAAATTCGAAAATATTTTTAACGAAACCATCTTTTCCAATAGATTCAACACCAATTTCCTTGTATGTGTTAATTGCATGCTTTATATAGAAAATATACGAGATTATGAATACGGCTCCCCCAATCCTTCCAATCCCGCCAGTAGCCAGTATGAACACCGATGCAAGGGTCAGTATGAAAAGATGTACCCAGCCGCTGTATATTTCGGTATGTTTTATAACAAGCGGTCTGATCACGCAGGTCAGGCCCAGTATCAAAGCGATATTGGTGATATTGCTCCCGATTATATCCCCGGCAGCTATTGTACCGTAATCGATGTATGATGCATATGTATCTGAAGCCAGTTCAGGCAGTGAGGTACCCATCGCTACAACAGTTATCCCGACAATAAAATCAGAGATTCCAAGCATCTTTGCCAGTTTTGAAGCTCCTTCTATGAAAATATCACTGGATTTTATAATAATGGGTATGGAAATAAGAAAAAATATTATGGATGTAGTAGTTTCAGATAGCATTATTCTTCCACCGCAAAGAACGCAAAGTCCGCAAAGATTTTATATCTCTCTGCTTGCTCTCTTTGCGGTGATAATCCCTGATAAATAAATATTTATTTCAGATTATCTCTTATCTTGTTCTTACTATCAAAACAGGCCTATTCGCTCTCCTTACTACGGCACAGGTTGTGCTTCCTACCAATAATTCCCTGAACCAGCCTTTCCCGTGCGGGCTCATCGAGATCAATGAGACATCTTCATCCGCAGCTGTTGAGATTATTTCCTCTGGCACGTTTCCTACCCTTACACGATCCTTTACCTGAATATCTTCCCGGACAATCTTTTCTTTGAGTTTCCCAAGCTTGTTTTTTGCCTCTTTAACATTTTCTTCTATTTCTTCCTCTGTTTCGCCTTTGCTTACCACATTCAAAAGAACGATCTCTTTAATATCTTTAATATCTTTCATGAAAGAAACTGTCTTGTCTGAGAACTCTGAAAAATCAGTCGGAAAAAGCACTTTCTGGAAGATCATGGGACAGAATTTTTCATGTTTTACGCCTTCCAGCCCTTCTAATAATTTATATCGCATGATAAGAAGATTTGTTTTTGCATGATGCACTACTTTTGTAGAGACGCTTCCGAGAAAAAGATCTTTTATCTGGCTTTTTCCTCTGGCACCCATTACGATCAGAGAAACATTTTCTTTTTCCGCAGTTTCCAGAATTGTTCTGTAGACTTCACCTTCTGTTATTACATCTACCTTTGTTTTAGCTTTTAATCCAAGACTGTTAAGATATTCTTTTTTCTCATTCATGCGAATTTTTGCATCTTCAATATGCGGCCCGTGGATCCATCCACGTTTTGAAGGGTGAGTCGCATCTACTACATGCAGCAGTATTATTTCTTTTACCCCTGGAATCTCACCTATGCATTCAAGGGTTTTTTGTGCATACTCTGAAAAATCTGTCGGAAATAGAACTTTTTCAAACATTTTATCCTCCCTTATTTTGTTATTTCTAATTTCTTATATTTTAATCTGTTGGTTTTAAAACCTATAAAGTCTTTCATGTCAGCAAATATCTTTATTTAAATTCCGGTTAGGCACCAGATGTTAAGGAGTTTTTTCAATTTGAAAAAATTTTATGATGCCTAACCTTTAGAAGAAATAAAAATATTATAAATTAACCATCCCAGCATTAAAAGAATAAAGAATATGCCTATAGCTATGATATATGCTCCTATTCCCAACTCTTTTATTTTCTCAATGAATTCTATTTTCATGCCTTTTCTCCAATTTGATTCTCATCTTGTTCCGGAAACTGTTCCGGAAACCTGCAGCCACATATCTTGCAGATTTGTGAGAAACCATTCTCCGTATGAAAGCACATACCTCCTGCCATTGTAATAGTGTGTCCACAGTGTTTGCATATCATTATTTTCTCATTATTGTTTAATTAATTGTTAGATATAATTCGGAGCGTATAGAATTATGAAATATGCCAGCATTGCTACAAGGCCCACAGGAACTCCAAGTCTTGCCCATTCCTTGCTTGTGATCCCGAGCTTGTTGGCAGCAATAATATTGGGTATATTACCGGGTATAAGCATGCCACCGGATACGAGCAATCCCATCAATACACTTTTAATCTTGATCGACGGGTCAGGTGCGCCAGGGATGATCATGGAAGGATCAACCTCTGCTGCTGCAAGAGTCGCATTATCCAGGATCGCTGAAACCATGTTTACCCAGTACAGGGATTCGCCGGAAATTTTGATTATATACCACTCAATGATCGGGGTAAAGCCAGTTCCAAGAAGAACAAGTGCCATTACGAAAACATACACCTTCGCTGCCCTGATAAGTACATCATTAATTCTCTCATGAATATCATCTGTTGCTACAACGTCATCCTTCTTCAGTTCCTTTCCTTTTTTAGAGGCAAAAAATACACCTATTATTCCGAAAACCAGAACTCCTGGAATAATATAAATCCCGAGCAAATCTAAAAGATAAAAAAAGCCCTCATTCATCTTTGTCTTAATAACTATAGTAGAAAGCGGCTCGCCGATAGGAGTAAGTGCAGCTCCCAGGCCAATTGCAAAGCAGGCGATTATTGTCAGGTCCACCATCGTCTTGCGATTAAGCTTTAATGCGCTAATTATCTCTACAAGCAGAAGCGCAGCGATGATAGCAGTGATCACGCTTGAGAGCAGACCCAGCACCACGATGACTGCAAATATCACTATCTTAAGCGGTATTCTTGCCAGTATTTTCTGCATTAAGGCGCGTATGTGTCCGCGCCCATAGTGGAAAATAAGTCCTGCGAATAACACAGCAAGCGATATTTCAATAGGATCGACAAGTGCTTTTTCAATCAAATGGAAGTTCCAGTTAGGCAAGGTCCCCTCAGCACCTAACTCATTGCTTGCTGATACCTTCAGGAAGAAAGAGTTCACCGTCACTGCCAATACTCCCATGGAGAAAAGGAAAACCTCAAGGTTATGTTCGATTTTTTTGATCAGAAATGGGCCCAGCAAGACAATAAGGAAAATTACAAATAACCCTCCAGCCACCGTTGAACTGAATTCAAAGCTCATTGTACCTCTTTTGGACCTATTTTTGACCGATTGTTATAGAATACGATTGTATCATGTTACATTCCCATTGTAATTAGTATTGCCACGATACCCAATAGGATACTTACAAAGAAGCTTGTGAAGGCATCCTTTGGAAGAACCCGCCTGAACTTTGGGTCATGGAATCCTTCTATCGTTCCGCCCACGCCGTATGATGGAACTACTGCATTTACATAGAAAACACCTATGGTAAATACGCCCGCAATTGCAGAAGCACTTGTTGCGCTGATAAATTGACCATATATTCCGATCAGGACATAATAAATAAGCGATCCTCCGATCCCGCCAAGCGCAGCCCCTATTACTCCGCTGACAAAACATACGGTGGGAAGTCCCTGTCCCTGCGTTCCTTTTGACATATATATGTCCTGGCGGTCTCCTGTTATCGGGTCTTTTTTTACCTGTGCAGAGGCAAAAGGCACTCCTACGCCATACCCATACACCAGGCTTGCAGCAAGCATTGCACTTGCGATCATGATCATAGAACCGACTGCTCCTGCAGCCAGTACTAAAGCCATTGGCGCGTTCTCGACATTTGCATACATGTAAGCACCTGTTATCAGGCCCACAAGCCCGGAACCTGCCGCAAGTTCCACAGTACCTGTTCCTATGCCTGTAGCCTGCGCCATTGCTGCAGGAGCGCCTCCGACGGGCACAAAGTGCACACCTATACAAATAAGGGCGCCGCTGATAGCTATCAAAAGGATATTCGTCATTATCACAGGATCAAGTAAAGAAATATCCACCATTTCAATTCGCTCCTTTTTTCCTTGTTTTTAGTTCATCCGGTCGCATGTATTGTTTCCTCCTAATTTTCAGCAGAAGTCACCATAGAAACCGTAATTCATGGTGAGTAAGTTTGATGGACTATAAGTATCAATTGTTATAAATCTTTCTAATTTGTGATAAGTTGTTACTAATTGTATAGAAATCAACGGATTTTACAGGAAAAGATAATATCCATGAAAAAACAATCAAATACCAAAACAGAATAAACAATAGAGCATGAGCAATAAAGAACCCTATAAAAACTTGCGGCATTTACTTGTCATATTCATAATTCTGGCTTCTTTTGCGACCATAATGCCATCTTCTTCAAAAAGTAATCAGATGAACAGGGCGTGTCTTGACCGTGAAGATGTATCCGGGGATTTACAGAAGGAGGAAAACAACCGGAACCAGCTGGACTGCACGCCGTATTCCGAAACAGCAATAATTAATCTGTATATTCTGGGATTGATCAATATTGATGAGCTTACAATGTGGGTTCTGGGAGTGGATAGAAGATTGATCGTATTAAAAATGATGCATGAAAAAAGGATGATACAGGCTTCTGACATTGCACAAACCACTGACAGGTCACTCCAGAATATCAGTTATGCAATGCGTGAACTGGAAGAGCATGGCCTGATCCAGTGCCTCACCCCTGGAAAACATACGTGGAAGAAGTTTATTCTTACGGAAAAAGGTACAGAAGTATTTGAAAAACTAAAGACAAATCATCTTCTGGATAAATAACCGGATTTGTAAATCTCGGTTGCGATCAATATCGTGCTTGAAACTGCCAGTATAGTTATCCAATCTTTAATTTCAAGGGAGACAGTATTCAGATACGGCTGCATAAATGGCAAATAAATAACACCTACCTGGAGAATTATCCCTATACCAATCCCGGCCAATAGATTCCTGTTAGACAGCGGGTTCATGCCAAATACCGATATGGTAAATGACCTTGCGTTAAAAGCATTAAACCACTGAAAAACTACAAGAGTTGTGAACACCACGGTTCTTGCAAGCTCAGGAGTGCTTACAGTCAGATAATAATAAAAAATGGATATCGAGCCTATGCCCATAACAAGAGTCGCCAATGCTATTCTCGGTACCATCCATTTTGTTATAAGTGGCTCATCATAAGGAGCAGGTCGCCGTCTCATTATATCCTTCTCTTTGGGCTCTGTTATGAGAGGGATGACGATTACGCCATCTGTAACTATGTTCACCCAGAGGATCTGTGCTGCAGCAAGCGGTAGCGGCATGCCTATTATCAATGCAAGGACAAGAGTTGCTATTTCCCCGAAATTTGTGGAGAGCAGAAAATATATAGCTTTCTTGATATTATCCCTTATTCCCCTTCCTTCTTCCACACCAGAAACTATGCTCGCAAAATTATCATCGGCAAGTACCACATGAGAAACGTCTTTGGCAGCATCGGTCCCTTTTATTCCCATTGCAATGCTGACATTTGAGTTCGCAAGAGCCGGTACATCATTTACACCATCGCCTGTCATCGCAACTATATGGTTATTTGACTTTAGTGCTCTCACTATTCTTAGTTTTTGCTCAGGCAGTACCCGTGCAAACACATTTGCATCCTTAATTCTTTCCTGTAACTCTTCATCAGATAATTTTTCAATATCCTTTATGGTAGCAGGGTTTTTCATGCCTACCATTTCAGCTACCCCCATTGCCGTGGAGAGATGGTCGCCGGTTATCATTATTGGCTTTATGCCAGCTTCATAGCATTTTTTCACAGCATCCGGCACCTCTTCTCTTGGCGGGTCCATCATTCCCACTATGCCTGCCAGAATAAGTTTTCCTTTGAGCGATTCTATACTGAGCACATTAACTTCTTTATAAACTTCATGATAGGCAAGAGCAATAACTCTCAAAGCATTTTTCCCGTATTCAAGGGCAGTATTTTCTAACAATACCCTGTCATCGGTGCTAATTTCTCTAACCTCCGCTGCTGCAATATGCCCACAAAGAGCGAGAACCTGTTCCAGTGCGCCCTTGACCATTACAAGATTTTTATCTCCAGCCCTGTGCAGGGTGACCATGAGCTTTGCGGCGGATTCAAAGGGTATCTCAAGGATTCTTGGCATGGTATTATTCAGCGATTCAAGATCAACGCCTGCCTTGTATGCCAGCACCACAAGCGCTCCCTCGGTGGGGTCCCCAAAGAGTCTCCAAGTCCTGTCTTCCCTGTAGAGCTTTGCGTTATTGCAAAGTCCTCCGATTTTTATGGCATAAATAAACTTACCATCATCGGCAGGCTCGATCTCTTTCCCCTCTTTTACGAACCTGCCTTCGGGGACGAACCCCACGCCTGTGATTTCATATTCCTTAAAGCCAATGAAAGCGCGGGTGACGGTCATTTCGTTTCGCGTGAGGGTGCCTGTCTTATCGGTGCATATCGAAGTTACCGACCCTAGAGTCTCGATAGCTGCAAGCCTCCGGATCAGAACGTTCCTTTTCGCCATCCTGTACATGCCTATGGAAAGTGCTACAGTTAAGGCAACAGGAAGACCTTCGGGTATAGCGGAGTGCGGAGCAGGGGTCTTCCCATACCAGAAATTAGCCCTTACTACTACCCTCCTTATGGACAGAAACGTTTAAAACAAATATTAGAGCGATTGGTTGATTTCAATAAATTAAAGGAATTACTCAAACCATCAAGTCCGTCCCTTTTTGTTGGTGCCGTGGAGGTTTGTACTGGTAAATTTCGAATTTTTAAAAATGCTGATATTACTGCTGAAGCAATTCTCGCCTCAGCTGCTTTACCTTTATTATTTCCATCCGTCAGGGTAGAGAACATATATTATTGGGATGGAATCTTTTCTCATAACCCACCAATTGAATGTTTTGTTCATGATTTAGATCCACATGAGAGCAAAACTGACGAAATATGGATAATCCAGATAAATCCTCAAAGTCGAAGCGAAGTACCAAAGACCGTTGAAGATATACTCTACCGGCGAAACGAACTCGCTGGCAACCTGTCACTCAATCAGGAAATAAGTTCTATCGAAGCCTTTAATCGATGGCTCCAAAAGGGTTATTTCCCTACTGATAAATATAAGTATGTGAAAATCAAACAAATTGAACTTGATAAGATACCTGACTATCCTTCCAAGCTGAATCGATCCCCTTCTTATATACGCGATCTTATGAATTATGGCGAATATAAGGCAGAGGTATTTTTGAAGAGTTGTTTTTATCCCTAACTTCGCCATTGATATGTCATATTCCTATGTCTGACGTTCTGATCTCAACCTTTTCTTTCGGGAACGGATCCTTAAAAAGATTATGGATCCTGAAACTGTTACCCAGACAAGACCGATCCCTAGCGCCATATGTTCGATAGCGCCAGGCGCTCCCAGACCGTAATGAACCTCTACAAGTATTTTATCCCATAAAAGTATTAACGGAGGAACGTTCGCTCTGATCACTTCACCGATACGCTGGTGATATCCCAACAGCCACTCCGCACTGAGAAAAACGCCGCTGACCGCCTGCAGGACAAGCAGGGGCGCTAACACAATTCCCACATTGCGATGCCACTTTCTGAGATCCAGTTCTTTCATTTGACTGGATATGTAAGCTACTATTAGGAATAGTGCAATCAATAATAGTGCAGCTAAAAAAATCATCCATCCGGGTGCCTCTGGAGCGACTGCGGGAGATGGTGTATCAGCAGGATCTCCTGGAAAAGTAAGACTTTTTATTTCGTCGATATTGCTGAAGCCATCTCCATCCGAATCAAACAGCTCTATGTTTGTCAGGCGCTGCTCGATTGTAACCTTTTGATCTGACATATCCATGCCATAAAGGTTCAGATTGGCCCCTGTAGTATGGCAGACTCTGCATGTGTCAAGCCGCGTTCCCGAAGTATTATATTTTGAGTTGAATACACTCAAATAGCCTGAGCTTGCTAAAGCCTCTGGTAACCCGATCAGAGCTACCACAGTCAGCAGCATTATTATAAATATTGTTTTCCTGATCATTTACTCATTTATTTCGCACTTTTTTAGCTCATATTTACGTTTTCTTTTTACTAATATTTCAATTTAATGGGGCAGGAAACTCCCATTTTTAATACTTGATACTTCCCTTTTTTCAATCTCTTCGAAATCCGCCACTGCCTCTCTATAAACTTCTGCCGAGGATCAACCAATCCTGACCACCCTTACAACAAGATTAACGAAAAGTACAATCGGTATGAAAATTTCAGATGCAGGAAAAAGAACTTAAGATTATGTTTTCTTAATCTCTTCGTCCAGTTTCTTTAATTTTTGTTTTGCATCTTCTCCTGTCAGGTTTTCAAATAATGCAGCCGCTTTATCCTTAATACCGAAACCAAAACCTATTCCAAGTCCCAAGCCGATGGCGATCGCTATACCCCATGCAAGGGCGTTTGCAAATATGTATAGTATGCTTGTATTGATCCTCATTTGATCAAGGGCAATGGTTATTACTATGAAATACAGGAATATCTTCATACCAGCAGAAAAGATGCCGATATATGAGACTCCTGCTGTCTCTCCTGTTTTTCTCATCAAGTCACCGATGAAATCAGCCACTATGAATCCAACCAGAAGTATGGCTATGCCCGCTATGAAACTTGGAATGTATGCAACTACTTTTTCAATGAAGCTGGACAGCACAGGAATACCCAGAACGCTTACGGATGCCATGATACCGATTAGATATATGAACCATCTTGTCACCACGTCAAAAAGATGGACTATTGAGGCACCAGATGATTCAATGGTCTTTCCGATAATTGTTTTTCTCAACGCATCATCAAGACCTGCCCTATCCAGTACATGGCTCACTATTTTACCAAGCCATCTCCCCGCTATCCAGACAATGACCAGGATAACCACTGCCGCAATCAAGCGGGGTAAGAAGGCGATCATATTGCCAATCATTATACCAACTAATTCAACTACCATAAAAACTTGACCTCGAATTATCATTGTTTTTTATGGTAAATAAATTTTGTGGTATAGTTACTTCCGCTGTAACTGGGCAGCAACAGAAAGAGGTTTTTCAATACTTATCCGTTTTCTTTTATAAGTTAACGCAGTATAAAAGTAATAAATAGCGTTATAATCGTATCCTCTCCAAAAGAAGTGGTTGGATGCTGACTAATCAGCCTAAATATTACCGTATTCTGTTTGTTCTGGAAACCATGAATTAACCAAATTCTAACAATTATGTATCCTCTCCAAAATGATTGGCAGATCCGATAGTTAACACTTGCATTTCGTTCTTATCATTTCTGCAAGGGAAGGCATTTTGAAACTCTTGCTGACCCTATCATTGAAATAGTCATAAACACTCACCCCTAACTTCTTTGCTGTCTGAACAATAGTTGAAAAGGAATCACTGGCTTTTGTACCTTCTTCTGTAATTGTATGGAGACTAACATCTCTTTTTCGAACCTGTGCCCTTGCCCCCAGCTCGGCATCATTATTGTGCAAAGGAAGTTCTGTGTATTTCAATACCAATAGGAGCCCAAACTTTTTTTCTTTTGTTTTTTCAATTCTGTCATTCAATGCTTGATAGTTAGTTTTCGTAGAAAACAACACATCAAAATCATCCGATAATTCTTCAGCTTTTTCCTGGGTAGGACATTCTTTGAATAGTAGAAGTTCCCTGTAATAATCCCAATATCGACTTCTGAAATTTTCAAGTTCTTTCTTGTACAGTGGAACTATAGGCTCCAATTTTTTGTAATTCCTGCCATCATGAACCCAACACAGAGCTTGCTCCCCAGTAAGTTGCTTGAATTGAGGAGCATCATCACTTAACAAAACTTGAACAACAGGAAATTCTGTTTGATTATGATATGCTGCTATGGCTGCAGCTTCCATTATCCTCGTTCTGTGAATTTTACCTTTATTGGGATGGAAAAAGATCTCCCCCATAAGTTGCTGCATCTGCTTTTCATCCAATATTGTATCATGAAC
>Ga0172443_1035_pt1 | contig 40929 bp, 42 predicted proteins | sample MayberryNE_Catta_6_FD_114741 | JGI IMG/M metagenome (GOLD analysis project Ga0172443, IMG submission 114741) | reverse complement strand
ATCCCCCGAAACCTCATCCTTCGTTACACGGCACCCGGTGAGCTGGTTCTTGACCAGATGGCGGGCTCGGGCACAACGCTTGTGGAATGCAAGCTCCCGGGGCGGCGCGTCGTGGGGTGGATATTAATACAGGTGATGGGGAAAGACCACTTAAGTTCAGGGAGAATAAAATGGTGGTCAGGTTTAAATATTCCAAACACATAATATTCAGGGATTAAAGAAAATGGCAGCAACACATGAAAGCATTTACAGGGAACTGAAGCTTTTGAGAACCGAAATAAAAGATTTAAAGAGCTTATTGGTTCCTGAAGTCAAACCAGAGAAAGATGAGCTAATAGCTATCGTAGAAGGGGAAAAAGAATTCAAAGCTGGTAATTATACGGATTGGCGTGCGATAAAAGCAAGAAAGAACTTGAATGTTTAACGTTGTTTTGACGAAAAAAGCTTTTCGCATCTTCCAGAAGAAGTTCAAAATAGTTGTGGTAACATATTTGATGAACTTCAATTTTCATTTGCTCCGATAAAGCATGATATTATAAAAATTAAAGGTCATAATAATATTTACAGAATACGTGTCGGTGACTGGCGTATTATATATAAAGTTGATAAAAAAATTAAGCAGGTAATCGTATTCGATATTTTACCCAGGAAAATTGCTTACAGAAATTTTTGAATTCCGTGCAATCTCATTTTACGCTACACGGCGCGCCGTGGGCGTGGACATAAACCCAGATGCGGTCATGGTGGCGCGAAACAGGCTGGACTTTTCTTACGCGCCGCTGGATGCCGTAGCGCCGGAGATAAAAATGTATTCCGGGGATGCGCGCTGCCTTGACCTTATCGAAAGCGAGACAATTGACCTCATCGCAACACATCCTCCTTATGCCAGCATCATCCCTTATTCCCATGACCGCTTTGGTGATTTATCTAGCGTTCATAATATTGCCGAATTCTAGGATGAAATGCACCGGGTAGCGGTTGAATGTATGCGCGTACTCAAACCGGGAAAGCACTGCGCCATCCTCATGGGTGATTCGCGGCGCAACAAGCATTTCATTCCCATAACGCCGCGGGTGCTGATGAGCTTCCTTGAGGCGGGTTTCATTCTCAGGGAGGATATTATCAAGATGCAGTGGAAGATGAAAAGCACCAGGGAGAAGTGGTTCGGGAAGAAATATGATTTTTACCTTATAGGGCATGAGCACCTGTATGTGTTCAGGAAACCGGATGCACAGGAGAGGACGACGAAATTTAAGGAGAGTATGAAGTGGTGGTAGGCGCGTTCTATTCGATAAAACTTAGGCAGCGACCTGGAAAGATTGTCCAATGGGTTGGAAATTGGCTACTTCCTTGCGTTCTAATTTCTTCCTGATCTCGTCAAAACGCTTTACAATTTCCTGCGAATAGAGCCGTTCTCCACAATGCAGGCAAACTTCTGCCTTGACTTTTAGAATGGCTGTATTAACACCTCCACGCAATAATTTCTCAACCTCTTTTTCTGTAAGCTCTCCGCCGCAAACAGGACACTTTTCAAATGGTTTTGTTTGTTTCATCATTTTCTCCTTTGCCAGTTTATCCATTTAGAAGGGTCTGGTCTATACACTGTTATCATAACTGCCCATTTTGTATCTAGATTATATGCCCAAACACTATGAACGATAATTTTATACTTCATATAATATACTCTCACAATTCGTCCCCTCCACCTTCACCCCCGAAACCACCACCGTCTGGAGCTTCCCCGACCGCGATGACTGGGCGACGTAAAGTTATGCTTAGTGGATATTATCTTTTTATATCGTTTAAGTATGGAGAATCGTAAAAATATGCAACCGGTGATTTCACATTAGACACCGCCAACGGCGGCGCATCCGCCGGGGTCTGGGGTCGCACCCCAGCGCCGTTAAGATAAGGTTAACCGAAAGTGTTAATCGCATACGCTTATCTGCGGTTTCTTTTTTGAAATATCATCCTGATAAGAAAATAATATCAGGCAAAAATATTATAACCAAATGAATTGATATATAAATGGGCAAAATATCATGGTAAACGTTACAAGAAAAGAATTGATCTTACGCGAAATTGAGCAGGTTCCGGATGATATATTTGAGGAGATACTCGATTTTATCCGTTTTCTTCGAATAAAATCACGGAAAGAGAGTATGGAAACTGCAATAGCAAGCGAATCCTCACTGAAAAAAGAATGGCTTCGCCCTGAAGAAGATGAAGCATGGCAAGATTTGTAAAAGGAGATGTAGTTGTCCTTCCGTTTCCGTTTTCGGACTTTTCACTGTCTAAGAGACGTCCGGCGCTGGTAATTGCAGAGCTGAAGGGTGACGATGTGATCTTATGCTTGATAACCAGTCAAAAAGTTAAAGACGAAAATGCTATCCCTTTAGATGAGAACGATTTCGAGCAAGGCAGTCTTAAAAAAAGTAGTCATATAAGACCTAACCGAATATTTACTGTCGATAGCAATATAATCTTTTATTCAGCAGGTCACCTTAAAAAGAAAAGGATCGATGATGTTATTGAAAAAGTCATTGAAATCCTGCGGCATTGAAATCAGTGACTCAGGATATTGATCACAGGAGTCTTTATCTAATTCGCCCCCCCTTCATCCCCGAAACCTCATTTTGCACTACACTGCGCCCAAGAATTTGGTTCTTGACCAGATGGCAGGCTCGGGTACAACGCTTGTAGAATGCAAGCTCCTGGGGCGGCGCGCCGTGGGCATAAATCCGGATGCGGTCATGGTGGCGCGAAACAGGCTGGACTTTTCTTATGCGACCCTGTATAAGTGAAACGGTTGTTTCTGAGATATTTTATGTTTTTTGCAGGCAGAAAGGTTTTCAAGAAGCAAAAAAGAAGATTGATTTGGTTTTAGACGGGGCTGAAGTTATCGAGGGTAGAGAGATTCAAATGATCGCTGGAAAATATAAGTGTGAACGTGCAATTTCACTTTCAGATTGTTTTACAATGGCAGTTTCGAAAAGTATAGGCTCTCCAGCGCTGTTTAAAGCCATGACTGCGACGGCGATTTATCAAGAGTAGAAGGATGAAATAGTTATAGTAACAGTATTGTAGATAATGTGAGATTGAACAGATATGGTTTCAGTAGAATTTGACTCCGAAGTAAATGCAATGTACATTCCCTTCAAAAAGGGTAAAGTGGATAAATCTGAGCCGTTAGCAGACAATGTTATTGTTGATGTTGATAAAAATGGAAAAGCAATAGGCATAGAGATTTTACTTCCAAAAGAGGATTTGAGGGTATCAAATATCATTTCTAAGGCTTTGAAAGTAGAAGCATAATTGAGGCATAACCCGGCTCCTGTTATCCTGTCCAAAAATATTATTCCCACAGGAATTCGTATTAGTTTATGTTAACTCGTTATTGATTTCAATTTTCATTTACGGCGCTGCCTTTCGGCGGGTTGCTGTATGGGATTCTGATGAAATTGTGAAAACATTATCCGATCGACGCAAAAATGGTTAAGGAAGACCTGAGGTAGTGTTGGATTCGGACAGGTTTTAATATTCCAAATACATTCTATTTCGACGGGAAAAGAAAATGCATGAAAGCAGAGAGGTCAAACTCCTGAGAACTGAAATAAAAGAAATAATAAGCGTGCTGATTCCTGAAGTTGAACCTGATGATAATGAACTTGTTGCTATTGTAGAAGGGGAAAAGGAATTCAATGCAGGTAAATATACGGATTGGAGTGCGCTAAAAATGAAAAGGGCGTCGAATGTATAATGTTGATTTGATTTAAGAATTTCAGCAAGATCTCCCAGCCATCCCCATCACAACCCTCTTTATCTCCTCCATTCCGGCATCAGTCTTGAAGGAAATCCCTGAAAAATGCGTTCGTGATGCCTGAAAGCCTTTCTCCCTCAAGGCAGTAACAAGATCGACTGTGGACATCGCAGTTATACCGAGGAGCTTGCACACCTTATGAATATCATAATGCATTGGAATATCAAGTTCATCCCTGCATGAAGCTATCAATTTCAGCACATCTTTGAATTCCCTCTTTTTGGCCTCATCAAGCAGCTTCTGGCAAAACTCCCGTTCATGAAGTTTCCCCATCCACAGCGGCCCTGCAAGTGATGTCTTGTTCCCGCATACACCACATTTTTCTTCCATATGGACTGCAAGCCCAAACTTCCAGTTTCTTTCCCCGCAATTGAAACAATGAGAGAGAAATCCCATGTTCTTTAAACATTCATCCGCTTCTTTGATTCCCTTTTTCACCGATACGAAGAGCCGGACATAATGAGCACTAGCATATGAAAGCAGAGGCGTCATGGCCTTATCATATTTTGCCAGCGTCCTTGCCGCAGCGCCCATCAGGATCCTTACTCCCATCTCAGGGTAGTATTCGGTTTTAAGAGGTACTGCAGAATAGTTCCTGATGCCTGCTTTTTTATGGGCGCCGCAAAGGGGCGCTGTATCCGTGGCAGTAATGCAAAGCAACCGCTTTGTTGAGAAACAGGCTGCATCCAGGAATGGCGCGGGGGTTCCGAACGGATCAAGGTCTATTATATCAAAACTTCCATCCAGCATCACTACATTGGCGTTCCTCTTCATTGCAGTGCAATTTGAGAGCTTATTAAGTTCGATATTTCTTGTTATTAATTCGTATGAAGCCTCTTCCCAGTCGCTCATTGTGGTATTAAGACCAACTTCACCTGCGATGCGAAGCCCCCGGATCCCTGATGCACAAAGGGCATCAAGATATGTGTAATCCGGATTATCCCTTGAAAAGCATGCTATTGCCGCCACTGCCATATCCCTGTTGGTTCTCATTGCAGGATTGTAGAAGACCTGGACCGATGAAGGCGGGAAATTTGAATTCTCATCAGGGATGGGTACCTCGACCTTTGTGGTACCTTCTGTGATAATTTTTGTCAGCATGGGATTGCCACATTTGGCGGGAATTCCTTATATATTGTTATGATGCCTGATCGTCCTTATCCGAATTTTCCTCTTTCTCTTTCTTGCTCATTTTCTGTGCTTTCGCTCCCGCCTGCGAAGCGAACACATTCAGGAGGTCTGTCAATTTTTCATATTGCGCAGTCTCAATATGCGAATACCGGATGGGTTTTTTGTGCTTTCTGGTATCTTTCTTTAGCTTCTTATAAAGGTCATCGGAGCGCGATGTGAGTTTCTCATCTGTTATCCCTTCGATGAGCATAACGCCTGTTGCGCCGTACTCAAATGCAGCATTTACCACATCAGCATCCAGGATATGGACCGATGGAATGCTTACCAGCCTGATAAGTGAGGAATACTGCTTCCTGTTTACTCCTGCGATATCTGCCGCTGCATATGCATACTGGTCGATAAATACAATAACACCGGGAGCTTCGCTTAAAATTCCTTTTAGCTGCGCTTTCAACTGGTCTCGCGTGAAATTTCGTATCTCAATGCCTTTGATAGGGCAGGCTGGTACACAGATGCCGCATCCCGTGCAGGCCAGGGGAGATAACAGCGCTTTTCCTCCATCCAGGGTAAGCGCATTATATGGGCAGGCTTTTACACAGTCCCCGCACCCATTACATTCAAGTATCACGGGCTTCTCGGGCGGGATGAGTATCATGCCTTTTCCGAGAAACTGTGAAACTTTATGAGCAGCGCTTATTCCTTCAGTTACTGAATCATGGATATCTTTGGGACCAAGTGCGCATCCTGCCGCAAACACTGACTGGTTAAGCGTATTCACAGGGTCAAGCTTTACATGCTTTTCCTCGATAAAACCATCATCGCCAATAGATACTCCAAGCTTATCCGCAATCTCTTTTGTGCCTGTTGAAGGTATCAGGGCAGGACACAGTACGACCATATCGAATATTTCGCGTCCTTTTCTGCCAAGGTTGGTATCCTCATACTGCACCATGAGAGTGCCATCGGGTCTGGGGAGGATTTCCGCAACTTTTCCACGCACGTAATTGACTCCTTTTTCCTGGGTGTGATGATAGAATTCCTCAAACCTTCGTCCAGAACTACGCATATCGATATAGAATATCCATGCTTCCGAATCTTCTTTCATCTTTTTTACGAGCTGTGCCTGTTTCTGGGAGTAAATGCAGCAGACCTTAGAGCAGTGTTTTCTACCTTTTCCTGTAAAATCCCTGCTTCCGGCACAAAGTACGAATGCGACCCGGTTGGGGAATGTCCCGTCAGCTTTCTGTAATCTCATGCCAGTTTTGCTCTTTGCAGATAACATTTCCTCAAATTCAACAGCAGTGAGGATGTTTGGGGATGGATAATTATATTCTTCGATAAATGAAAGGTCAATTGGTTCAAATCCGGTTGCAATTGTAACGGCGCCGACTGAAATCATACTTGTTTCTTCTTTTTCTTGAAGATTGATCGCATCGCGTGGACATATCTTTACGCATGTGCCGCAATTACTGCATTTTGACATGTCGATCATGTAGGCCTGTGGGACAGCCTGCGCAAATGGAAGAAATATTGCCCCTGTCGGGCATTTCTTTGCGCATGCGCCGCAGTTTATACATTTCTTTATATCAACATAACGCGGGGTGTGTTCCAGTGTAATCGAATAATCCCCCGGGCTTCCCTGAACATCTGCAACCCGGGTCTGCGTTAACATGGAGATCCTTGGATTATTGTGAACAGCAACCATCCTGGGTGTAAGAATGCACTGAGAGCAATCTAGCGTGGGGAATGTCTTGGAAAGACCAATCATGTGCCCGCCAAGATATGGCTTTTTTTCTATCAATATAACATCATGGGAATCGGAAAGTTCGAGCGCTGTGGTTATCCCGGCTATGCCGCCGCCTACAACAAGCGTCCTGTCCACAAGTTTCTTTGTAAGAGGAAAAAGCGGCTCTATTGAAGCCATGCGTGCAGCAGCTCCTTTGATCAAGCCCTTTACTTTTGAGGTCACACCTGTTTTTTCCTCTTTGTCATGTACCCAGCTTGCTTGCTCACGTATATTGGTTATCTCAAGGAGTCCGGGATTTAACCCCGCATTTTTTGCCATGCTCCGGAAAGTTTCAAGATGCAGCTTGGGCGAGCATGAACCTATGACAACCCGGTCAACTTTCCCCTTCTCGATATCTTTTTTTATCTTATCCTGCCCTACACTGCTGCACAGGTAATCCTGGATATTTACAATTATGTTCTTATCTTCATTGAGTTTATCCGCAACTGCTTGGAGGTCAACCACATCTGCAATATTGCCTCCACATCTGCAAAGATACACACCGATCCTGCTAGATCCTATTTTTACTGATTTTTCCTTTAGTGATTCTTCTTTTATTGTTTTTTCTTTTACTGTTTCTTCTTTTACTGTTTCCTCTTTTTGTTCTTTGACAAGAGGTGGTTCATTTTCTGTCATTGCCTGCCTCCGATCTTAGCGATCAATTTATCGGTGGGAACAAGATGCTGGAAAAGCCCCAATTCCTTCGGGTCCAAACCCATGGCAAGCCCCATGAGCTGGGTAAAATAAATGACCGGCAGGTCGATCTTAATATTGAATTTGGACTCGACTGCTTTTTGTTTTGCATCCAGCTGCAGATGGCACATCGGGCATGTAACAACCATACAATCCGCACCTGTTTCTTTAGCCATAACAAGCAGTTCCTTTGCCAGACCAAGGGCAAGTTCCTCATCCGTAAGTAGTATCGGACCTCCGCAGCATTTCGTTTTATAATAATATTTTACAGGCTCTGCCCCAAGGCTCAAAATGAGGTCATCGAGTGATTTTGGGTTCTGGGGGCTGTCAAAATTGTTCTCAGGACGTGTCAGGAGGCAGCCATAATAGGGAACAGCTTTGATCTTGAGGGGGTTTTTCACCTGCTGCGTGAGTTTTAGCAGTCCCAGATCTTTAACGATCACTTCCAGGAGATGTTTTGGTTTTGCATTACCATCATATTTTTCAGCGAGGGCCTCATTGACCCTGGTTCTAAGAGCACTGTCTTCGAGTGTGGTGCGTGCACGCATGAGGTTTGAATAGCACAGGTTACATGGCGTTGCCATATCAAGCCCTCTTGCCGATGCCAGGGTTCTTGCAGAAAGCCCTGTCTTTACCGTTCTATCAGGCACGTGCACAGCGCCGCAGCAGTTCCAGTTCTTTACTTCTTCAAGCTCAATTCCGAGCCGGCTAAATACAGCTTCTACGGAAATACGGTAGTCAACAGCAGTTCCATGCTGTGCGCAACCCGGATAATAGGAATATTTCATTTCTTCTCCCGGGATTTTTCTCCAAGTTTAAAAATAGCTTCCAATTCTCCGGTATTTTCCATACGATCGATCGAAAGCGGAAGTTTTCCTTTTGCCACCATTGATAGTCCAAACGGGAGCTGCTTTATCATCCCAGGTTCTGTCATGCTGTATTTGGAAATGATCAGCAATTCGGAAGCTCTTCCGTTAGTTTTTATTACATCTGAGAAAACATTATCGAATTTTACATTCCTGTTCTTTATCCCTTCGGCTATAGCTATTGTTTTTAAGGTTTCCATAAGTTCAGTGGGATGTATGCCCCTGGGGCACCTGACCGAGCATGAGAAGCAAGTTGTACATATCCATATCGTGTTGCTTGAGAGTACTTCTTTCTTGAGGCCAAGCTGTACCATGCGCACCAGTTCGCGCGGTGAATAGTCCATTTCCTGGCTGACCGGACAGGAGCCTGCGCATATCCCGCATTGCATGCAGGTGGGGATTTTTTCTCCGACTGGTGTCTTTAAGACCTGCTCCCTGAAAGCAGTATCTCTCGATTCCGGGATTATTGGTTCTTTTTTCATAATTGCTCCCTAAGAGGAAATCAGATGAAGAGTTAATAACATATAAAGTTATTCAACATCATAAGTTTTAGGCCAGTAAGCTGAAAACACACTAAAATATTTGACAAAATCAGGTAAAATGTAAACACTATTAAACATATTCGGAATTTGAATTTCTTATGCTTTTAAAGATGACATAGACAAAAGTTATCATAATTAAAATAAGTAACAATCCAAGAATTCTTTGTAAATCATATATAAAAGATGAAGAACCTAATGATAAAATATGTGGTATATATATAAAAGATACATGTAAAATCAATATAAAGGCAAATACCAAAAATAATATGAAAGCTTTCTTTATTTCATTATATTTCAGGAAAATCCTTGACCGAATAACATCAGGATCCTTTTTCCAGAGATATAATACTATATAAATCAGTAGAAAGAAAGTAATTATCGCTATTGGCAAAACCAGTACTTCATTTATTACTTCCAAAACGTTTTTAACATCTATCATATTAATATAATTGCATGAACGTATTTGAGTGGTTCATCTCCTATCCATTCATATAATCAATGAACATATATATGAATATTTCTAAAATAAATTAACCTGATAACATGGACAAAATAGATTTAAAATTATTAAAAACGATACAGGACGGAATTCCAATCGTATCAGAACCATTCAAACATATTGCAGAACAAGTCGGGCTTTCTGAAACAGAGGTCCTGAAGCGTCTCGACAACCTGGGAAAAGAGGGTGTAATAAGACGTTTTGGGGCTTCTATAGGGCACAGGGCAATTGGAATAACCGCAAATGCAATGTGCACCTGGAATGTCCCCGATGAGAAAGTGGAGGAAGTGGGAGCCATTATGGCAGGCTTCCCTGAAGTCACACATTGTTATGAACGACCTCGCTATCCCGATTGGAAGTATAATCTTTTCACAATGGTCCATGCATACTCGCGAGAGGAATGTGAAAAAATTGCAAAAGAGATCTCCATTGCCACCGGTATAATGGATTATAGTATCCTTTTCAGTGAGCGGGAGTTCAAAAAAACAGGTGTCAGGTTATGAGTGGTTTTCTACCTCTTATGCTGGACCTGAATGAAAAAGAGATAGTGATCTTTGGGGGTGGAGAGGTGGGGGAACGAAAAGCCTCTCTTTTTTGTGAGCATGCAAAAGTAACAGTCATAAGCAAGGAATTTACACCCGGATTGATGAGGTTTCATGAGGCCGGAAAGTTAAAACTTATAAAAGTTAAAGATCTGCATGAAAAAGATATCGCCTCTTTTTTGAAAAATGCTTTTATTGTAATTCCCGCTGCAAATGATGCGAAATTGAACGAAAAGATAGCAGGGATCGCAAAAGACAGCGAGATATTTGTAAATCGTGTGGATGATATTGGAGATATATTGATCCCGTCAGTAATCAGGCGAGGCGATATTGTAATCGGTATTTCCACGGGCGGTCAAAGTCCTGCCCTTTCAAAATATATTCGGCAAAAAACCGAAGAAGTGATAACACCTGAATTTGCACAAATGTCAAGACTTCAAAATGAAATTCGCGAAATATTGAAATCCTCTGTGGATGACCAAAAAAAACGCAAGGAAATACTCTGGAATATAATCAATGATAATGATGTTTGGAAAGCATTTGAAGAATCGTATGAAAAAGCATATATGAAAGCATCAAAGCATATAATATAAAAACATTAGGATAGGAAATCAATGACTGAAATATCAAGCATGCTAATAACGCATACCAAGGCGACCATTGTGGAAATGGAAAGCGCATGGCATGGTGGCATAGACCAGCTTTTGGAGCATCTTAAGTCACATGAACTTGTGGAGGAATGCGCAGTCCTTAAGACTTGCAACAGGGTGGAAGTTTATGTTGTCTCCCCAAAAGGAAGCAAAGTACTTTTTGAATTTGCAAAACACATGAAAGTCTCTTCCCGGATAATTGATTTTCTTGATCATGAGGAATCCCTCAGGCATCTTTTGCGCCTTACTTCAGGTCTTGAGTCAATGATAGTGGGCGAAGACCAGATCCTTGGCCAGGTAAAAGAATTATTCCAGATGGCAAAAAAAGCCGGAGCTGTTGGTAAGACTCTTGATACCGCATTCAATAAGGCAATCCAGGTAGGAAAACGAACGCGAAATGAAACAGGGATAAATAAGGGTTCTGTATCTATTGGTTCAGCAGCAGTGGAACTGGCAGAGAAGGAATTAAGCGGGCTTGAAGGAAAGACAGTTATGGTCATCGGGGCGGGAGAGATGGGGACACTTGTAGCTAAAGCACTTGCGAATAAGGATATAAAGGTCATCTATGTAGCAAACAGGACATTTGATAAAGCACAGGCTCTTGCATGCGAATTAAATGGTAAAGCATGTCCATATGAGGAAATGGAAAGTTACATTCCGAAATCGGATGTTGTGATAAGTGCCACAAAGGCCCCTCATTTTGTTCTTACAGGAGAAATAATGTCCGGAATAATGGAAGAACGAAGAAGGGATATCATGCTAATAGACATTGGAAACCCCAGGAATATTGAAAGCTGTGTAGGGGATTTACCGGGGGTGAGCCTTCATAATATCGACAGCTTAAGAAACATCAGCGAGGCAAATCTGAATAAAAGAAGGGCTGAGGCAAAAAAAGCGGAGATCATTATTGAAGAAGAATTGGAGCTTCTTAAAAAGCAGTACAAGCGCCAGATGGCGGACAATATTATTTCAGCTCTTTATTCAAAAATAGAAAAAATCCGGGAACAGGAGCGAGAAGCTGCGATCAATAAATTAAAATCAAGACACACGATCGGGGATATAGAGCGTGAAGTCATGGATGATATGACAAATTCTTTTGCCAAGCAGATCCTCGCCGAACCCACAAAGATACTCAGGAATGCTGCAGAGCATGATGATGAGAGATTCCTGGATACGGTTGCAGAGTTATTTAAACTAAATGGGAAAAAGGAAAAGAAGTGAAGCTGCTTTTTCAGGATAAAATGAGAAAACATTTCCCATTGTTACAAATATCACACCAAACCAGAAAATCAAGAGGTGATAAGGACTATCCCTGAGGCTAACAATATTCAATATAATTATAACAACCCCAAGATGCAGGAGCGATGAGCCCATCCTTGAAATATATCCTTCCTTTTCAAACCTGATAGATTTGCTTTTTCTTATCGTCATTATAAGAACAATGGACTGTACCACAGTCATCAAAATAAGAATAAAACCCAATCCCGTTTCAATATTAGAAAAAATTGTGAGGATTACCGTCAATCCAAGGATGATCGCGCTGAATTTTAGCAGAATATCCTGTTCAAAGAGCCTTTTAGGAATGCATAGCCCCAGTGTAATAAGCAGCAATACAAGAAAGGGATAAAGATATGAATCCATTTCATCAATGTACTGGCTATATTGTGCGGTCTTTGTCCACTGGGAATCCACTGCAAGATAGTTGTAATAAGTAATTCCGTAAAGGCTTACTGCGCCTATCATAAAAAGTATGAGCGTTGTAAGGATGATCAAATAATAGTCGTAATTTTTGAATTTCATGGCTGCACCACCGAATGGATTCCAGGGACAATGTAGGTAAGAAGATATGTAAATACCAATGATGCAAAACAGAGTATCCCAAGATATGCGGTGGTTCGCCACATCTTGTTTTTGCTGATATAAATACGGGAGTGCAAGTATGCGCTATAAAGCACCCACATCATGATCGAGCCACTGATCTTGGGGTCCCACCACCATGCGCTGTCCTTCCATGCTTCGATAGCCCAGGGGTATCCTATAAGCATACCTGTGGTGAGAAGAATGTAACCTGTTTTCGCATAAGTATAAGCAATTTCATCATAGAGCTTATCCTTTTCGAATAGCATATAAACACATGCGGCAAAAGTGATGATGAGTGAAGCATACGCTATAAAAAGCATGGGTGGATGTGTCCACATATATGTTGAGTTATAATAATAGGTCACGCGGCCATAAAGTGTCCCTGCCAACTGGAAAATACCCATGTCTCCTGATGAAAGAGCTGCATACCAGCGCGTTATTTCGCCATTAACTATAGGAAGAGGATCTTTGAAAGGATTTGAGAAAAAATATACGATCAGGGAAAAAATTGATAATATGATCCCTATAAAAGCCAAAATATCTTTCTTTTTCTTCACTGTCAAAGAAAATGCTGATGCGCACATTGCCCAGAAATACAATTTTTCCGACTCTATCCACAAAGGAGCAGCTATACGACTGTTTTTCACCGGTATCAACTGCCTTAATGCATCGGGATACTCGATCAAAACCGTATTGTATATCTGTATGTGGAACCACGCCAGGATGAAAAATCCAATGAAATAGAGCCCTGTTGAAATATACAAACATTTTATCATATAGTCAAAATATTTGCTATCTTTTTTTAATAAATAAAGAATTGAAAAAATCCCCTGGAATAATGATATTACCAGAATATATGTTATTACAGGCTGCCCGATCATTACCAGGAATTCCCGGGCAGCGAGATATTCCGTATAACCCATTACAGGTCGATCTCCTCAACAGGTTTGCCGTTTATTGTCTGTGGAGCAAGCCAGTCGATAACTCTAAGGAGGTCACCCATATTTTCGGCGGATATTTCTACGTGGATAGAACCAAGACTTTCCTCTCCTGCCGGAAAATTCAATTTGCCAATACATGCGACCTGTTTGTTCAGTCGGAATCTTATAGTATCGTCTTTAATTCCATTCAAGAATATCTTACGCGCCGTATCAAGTATCCGCTCTTCTCTCAAACGTAAATGCAGTCTCCTTAAGCTTTCAAGATCCCCTTCGCCAGACAATGCCTGTATTTCGGATTCCTGAAGTTTGAATTCAACCGGAAAGAAATTCAATATTGCTTTTTCAACTTTATCCTGAATCTCTGTTGGATTGACGGGAGCCAGGACTTTAACTGATACGTTCATAGATTTCCCAGCAGTTGTTCTATTTCCTTTTGGAAAGTCCCGATAGTATCGGTGTTGTCGATAGTTAAATCGGCTTTTTTTATGGCCTTATCCAGCCCCCATCCCTTTTCCCTTTCATCTCGCTTTCTTAATTCATCCATGTTGTTCATATCATCAGACCTGGCGCGCTTTCTCACCCTGTCAAACCGCATCTCAAAAGGCGTATGGATAGCTATTAGCTTGAAATCATTACCAAATTCTTTTTTAAAATATTCTATCTCGTTTATATTTCTAATACCATCGACAACTACTACAGGAGTTTTGATCAAATGTATTTTAGGGACACATTTTTTTGCAATTACATCCATCCCTTCTGTCCGTCGGAGACATGTCCCTATCCCCCCGATATTTTCATCTGTCGGAGGCAAACCCTGTCGCGCTGTTTCTTCCCTTACCACATCCCCCATATTTACAACAGGAATGCCCATCTTTTTTGCTATAGCCGCCGCTTCTGATTTTCCCGATGCGGGCATTCCTACAAATGCAATAAGCTTCATGGAACCGATTAATTTAGCTGGAAGATAATAAATCTATCCACCTAAAATATATATGGTAATAGTCAAGAGTATAGCATATATGAATGATGCAATAGCAAAATCCCCGGTTGCCGGGGGAACATTAAAAAATGATGCGGATAACGAAATAGCCCAGCTGCAAGAAAACATTAAAATGCTGAAGAGCCAGGTTAAAGACATGCATTCAAGGCTTCTTGAAGCTGCGGTCCTGAACAATAAATATATCCAGACGATCCAGGAATACCAGGCGCAGATAGAACAGTTAAAAAAGCCCCCTCTTTTCATTTGCAGCGTTGTGGAGATCCTTGGGGATATGGCGTTATTAAGACAGCATGGCAGCAACCAGGAAGTTGTAACAAAGATCCCGGATGAGATCCGGCCCGATATTGAATCCGGAGCCCGTGTTGCAGTAACAGGCAACCTGTCAATTGTCAGGGTAATGTCAAAATCAGTTGACGTAAGGGCAAGAGTAATGGAACTCATTGAAAGCCCGAATATCGATTATGATATGATCGGAGGATTGAAAAAACAGATAGAAGAAGTCATAGAGACTCTTGAGCTGCCCCTCACCAACCCTGAGCTTTTTATTAATGTGGGTGTTGAGCCGCCTCATGGCATTATGCTTTATGGTCCTCCCGGAAACGGTAAGACGCTTGTTGCAAAAGCTGTTGCTCACAGGGCAAAAGCGACTTTTATCAGGATGAGCGGTAGTGAGCTTGTCCAGAAATATATCGGGGAAGGCGCCAGGCTCGTAAGAGATGTCTTCGAAATGGCTAGGGAGAAAGCGCCCAGTATTGTTTTTATTGATGAGATCGATTCAGTGGGGAGTAGAAGGACTTATGATGGCACTACCGGTTCATCTGAAGTGAACAGGACAATGGTTCAGTTACTTGCTGAACTGGATGGTTTTGATGCGCGCGGGGATGTGAAAATAGTGGCGGCTACAAATCGTATCGATCTTCTCGATCCTGCGCTTTTACGCCCCGGAAGGTTTGACAGGATAATCGAAATTCCTTCTCCTGATGCCCAAGGGAGAAAGGAAATATTCAAGATCCATACAAGGAACATGAAACTTAAGGATGTGGACCTGGATGAACTTGTGAGACTGACCGATGGTTTAAGCGGAGCCGAATTGAAGGCGATCGTCACTGAAGCCGGCATGTTCGTAATAAGACGGAAAGGAAAAGCAGTTACTATGCAGGACTTCAAGGATGCTTACAATAAGCTGATCATCAAGGAAACAAGAGAAGAAGTAGCGGGAATGTTCGTTTGAATTTAATTATTTGATCTTTCCCTCTATTTTTTCCACAAGCCTGGTAAGATGATCAACATTATCGGGAATGTCTTTCTTGTATTTGGCGCTGATCGTGGCAAAAACTTTATTTTTTAAAAACAGGAGATTATAGGTGATCCCATCAGTATCTTTTTTCTTCAGCATCATAGAGGATTCACCGATGGTTTTTGCTGTTACGGGTTTCCCATATCCGTTATGTTTCAAATATTTGCAGTCGGCTTCATAGGCTTTTTTTGCACCTTCACTATCCTGGTATGTTGTAATCACCTGTATGATCGTATCCTTCTGGTCTTTTAATAAACAGCTAAAACATCCTTCCGAAAAACCCCATTTCTTAAGGTCATCCGTTGTTGCATAATTAAAACATAGTTCCGGTTCTGTTGAAAGTGTGCATACATTTTCATAAACTGTTTCTGTTTTTTCTCCTGCCTCAGCCTGGGTCAGGGCGATATCGATAGAACGTCCTGTCATGTTTTGCAGTAAATGCAGAGGATGGATATGAAAGTATCGACTTTTAATAGATAGAATAAAATAGAGAGAATTACTATTAATGTCCAACACAGTTTAAAAGAGGAAGAATAAAATGTTTAAGGCATTAATAGGCGCGGAAAAACTGAAAGATTCCATAGAATCGATATCCACACTAGTAGATGAAGCGAGATTCAGAATTACGCCTGAGGGTTTATCAGTAAAGGCAGTCGACCCGGCCAATGTCGCCATGGTGAGTTTTGAGCTTTCAAAAGATGCTTTCGATTCATTTGAGGCAACAGAAGGGGAACTTGGCATCGACCTCACAAAATTGACAGGGGTAATGGAGATGGCAGACAAGAGCGATGTCATTGAGATTGAGCTTGATGAGGCCAGCCACAAGCTCATTGTCAGGATGCGCGGGCTTGCTTACACAATGTCCCTGCTTGATCCTTCATCCATAAGGAAAGAACCCAAAGTTCCCAGCCTTGACCTTCCTGCACATGTGGTTATACGAGGTGAGGATATAAAAAGGGCTGTAAAAGCTGCTGAAAAAGTGAGCGATTACATGTCTATGGGAGTTAGAGGAAATATTTTCTTCATGGAAGCGGAAGGAGATACGGATAAGGTACTTGTGGAATTGGGAAAAGATCAGTTGATAGACCTCCAGGCAAGTGATGCGAAATCATTATTCTCCCTTGATTATCTCTCGGATATGAGTAAAATCCTTGGGAAATCAAATGAAGTTAACATAGACCTGGGAAAGGATTTTCCCCTGAAGATAAGGATAAAGATCGCTGAAGGCCACGGCGAAGTAAGTTATATGCTTGCTCCAAGGGTTGAATCAGAATAAGCATGGATGTTTTCAAGTTTGCTTATTTTCCTTTTGTCAATGCCGCCGCAAAATATGTGGAAGCGCTGGATTTCAAACTTGATGAACTGTTTTCCGAAAGGGTATTTGAACAGGTTCGGGAACGTGGAAAGAACCGGGTGCTGGAATCGATCGGGGAGGGCATCACCCGAAATGCATCTCATGACAGGGTGAGCGCAGAAAAGGAACTTCTCTCATATCCTGTTGCAAGAATCCTTGTCTCGTGTGTTAATGACGGATACCTGATAAAGCGATATGCCCTTTCCGAGGCAAAATCAGCTTTTGAGGCCGTAAGAGAACTCAAAGAAAATGAACTTAAGGAATTTGCGCTGGATTTTGATATAAACGCCGTTCCCGGCGAGAAGGGGATTGATATTCATTTTACGGATTATATACGTTATGCCAATGTGATCCATGAACCCAAATGGAAACTTGTGAACAGGAATATTGACCGTGGAAAAGTGTCCCTTTCCAGGGAAGACTTCTCAAGGCTAATGGAAGAGGCTATCCGGAAAAGGATCGAACATGGGCTTCCGCTTTCAGTTCCTCTGGAGATATGTGCTTCTATGGGAGAATATCTTGAGGAGATAAAGAACGCACTGGCATCGCGAAAATCCGAGTTCAGTATTGAGGAATTCAAAGAGATAATGCCTGATTGTTTTCCTCCATGCATGATCTATGCTATTTCAAATGCCAGGGCAGGCGTGAACCTGCCTCATTCAATGCGCTTTGCGCTTGTCTCATACCTGCTTAATATCGGGATGAACACCGATGGGATTGTTGAACTATTCAAGGTATCCCCTGATTTCGATGAAGAGCGCACAAGATACCAGGTGAATCATATTCACGGCGCGACCGGAAATACATATACATCTCCTTCATGCGCCACCATGGTAACATACGGTAATTGTTATGGAAAAGAGGCGCTTTGTGATAGGATTTCGCATCCGCTGTCCTATTACCGGAAAAAAGCATGGATATTGAAGAAAGGACAGCATTAAAATTTTAAAAACCGAACTGATACAAACCTGGATGAACTGAGCCTGTGGCAAATTCGATAGAATTCTTTTTTTTCTAATTATAAGCAAAATAGACACTTATTTTCATAAAAAATTACAAGCAGAAGCACAATTCGACAGGATAACAGGATTTACAGGATAACTTTTCAATCCAATCCTGTTGATCCTGTAAATCCTGTCTGAAAAATCGTAAAATTTCGTTGTATTTATTAATTATCCAGAGCTTCGAATATGAAATTTTTTGGGATTTGAGCTTTTATTAGGGTTTATTTTAGATTTTAAAGCTATCTTGTCAGGTTCGCCTTAGGCTCATCTATTCCGGCGAAATGCTTCATCGCAAGTAAAATCAACCACAGAGTTCACAGAGAGCACAGAGTGTTGACATTTTTCTCTGTGTACTCTGCGCTCTCTGTGGTTTCTCAAAACACAATATAATAAAAAGTCTCCTAAAGCTTGATATCCTCGCTTTCAACAAGCAGCCTGAACTCATCAAGGCTCAAACGCCCGTCTTTCTTGAGCTTTTCCCTGGCATGCTCGCGTTTTCCAACGTTTTTTTGCTCGTCGCGGCCAAGCTGGTATTCTTTGAGCTGTTCAAGATAAACTCCGAGTTCATCTCTTAGATTCGGGATTTGTGCCTTTATAACGCCTACTTTCTTTCGAAGCGGGGCAATTCCTTTGAATTTCTCATTCAATTGGGCATGATAGGAGTCCGCTTCTTTGCGAAGGGTGTCAATTTCATTATAAAGGGCTATCATGTCTTCATGATCTTTCTGGGATTCCCGGGCAAGAGTCTGGATCCGGGCATGCAAAGTATCCATATCAGTGTAAATCTCTTTTCCCTTCGCATATTCGACCGATATCACAGAATGTATCTCATTGGCTTTCCTGGTGGCTTTTAGCCTCTCGTTCAACTCATTTAAGCGGTTGAAAATATTGATCTCATGTTCAAGCGGCAGGTCCCCTGTCAAAAACAGGTTCAACTCCTCTTCATAAGCCTTTTCAAGGGTTTCAAATCTTCCCCGTGCTGAAAGATTCAGTTCATCACGTGATTTCTTAAGCTCCCCGATTCTCTCACTGAATTCTTTCCCCTTACCCCTCATCTGGTCCCGCTGTGCTTTCAGTTCTGCGATCTTTGCATTTGTTTCATCACGCTTTTTTCTCAATACAGCAGCTTTTGGAGAAAGTTCCTTGACACGGGCATTTAAGCCGTCACGTTTGGCCTTAAGGTCATTGCCTCCAGTGCTATGAAGGGAAATATCCCTGAATATTATTTTCAATTCCCTTTCATCCTGTTCGATCCGCTGCCGAAGGAGATTGATCTTCTCTTTTAGCTCACGTTCTGATAATTTCGGATATACTTTAGGCGTTTCAGTCTGTGTTTCTACTTTAAGGATTTGTGTATCTTCAGGTTCACTCAACTTTGATCCCCCCTTTTTGTTTATCCCAATAATCTAAAGCATTGGTATGGCTTTCGATCCTTCTTTTTAGCCAGTTGTGCCTTCCCTCTATTTCACCTATCTGTTTATCTAATTCCTTTGCGCAAGAGGCATCGTTTTTTGGTTTAGTCCGGATCGATATGAGTTCTTTGTGCGATTCATTCGCTTCATTTAATTTATCGATCACTGCTTTGGAAGTAACAATGATTCCTGCCTTTCGTGCTTCATTTTCAAAATCATAAAGAAGTTGACTGACTTGGGCAATAACCTTGTCTTCATCGTCAATATTTCTTGAATTCTGAAGTTTTTTCTCAAATTCTTCTATTCTTCCGCACAGGCGCACGATATCATGGGTATTGGGCGCTTTAACCTCGCGCATCTTATCGAGGATATTATTGGAAAGCTCCTCCCTTTGTTTTTTTGCCTGGTGGAAAAACAGGAAATATTTTTCATTAAGGACATTGATCTTTGATTCGTTGGTTTCGATCTCTTTTTTAATATCTTCAGTCTGCTTCTTAATAGCATTGAGCTTATTTTCAAGCTCAGAAAATTCTCCTTTAAAAGCTCCAAGGAACTTATTATGTTTTTCAATAACTAGCTCCATTAATGTATTATTGTCAATTATCTCAGTCATATTTGTACCATCTGTGCATGGGGTATCCCATCGATAAAAATCACGGTATCGGGTTCGATACATCCGCAATCAACTGCGCAGGCAATGGATTTCTCACCGGCGATATTTGCGATCGTGGCGCAGCTAAGAGCTTCCTTTACATCATTATTGCCAACTTTCTCGCCTTTGTAGAAGTTTTCATCCAGTTTAAGGATAAGTTTTCCTTCTTTGAATTTTTTTCCAAGAATTTCACTATCGCAGACCGCTACGATCACATGCCCATCCGTATCATATCTTTTCATATACATATTCAAACAACCCTGAACCTTTCATTGCTTGATTCAATTATCTCTCCTGCGCTCTTTAACTTTTGTATCATATCTTCAACGGTTTCTTTTTTGATACCTGATTCTTCAGCTTTTGATATAATCTCTTCTATGGGCGCAGCACCCAATTCTTTCTGGAGATCCCTGATTATCTCCCTGAGTACCTTGATCCTGTCCCGCTGGCTTTTACCCATTCCTACATTTACGATATCCGCATCAAGCCTTCCCGTCTCCGGGTCTGTCATTACCTGCTTCAGGCTTGCCATAACGATGCGGATGATCCGGCTCGTGTCATCTGTTGTTATGATATTACTCAAGCGTACTCGAGCGCTTGCTTCGGCCAGGCGTATCAAAGCTTCAAGCTGACGGGCCGTGACAGGAACCGGGGAATCCGGAGCCTCACCCTGTTTCCTGAGGCCAAGATAGAAGTCGATCAAATGTTTCCTTGCATCTTCCCTGATGATCGGGAATATATTCCTCTTCGTATATGCAATATATTTCCTGAGTTTCTCTGATTCCAGTACTGGCTGGATGATCTCCATGGCTTTCGTGATCTCATCCTGGCTGATCCCTGAATTTATTACGTTATTTCTCCTGACTGAAAGTTCCCCGGCATAATGTGCTTTCAGGATATGTTCCGCAATTGCGGTATCCCTGTTGACCGAAGGTTCATCCGTAAGGATAAAGATCAGGTCAAACCGGGAAAGGAGTGCCGGAGGCATGTTTATTTGTTTTGCGATGGGTTCGTACCTGTCAAACCTTCCGAATTTCGGGTTAGCCGCCCCCAGAAGAGCGCAGCGTGATTTCAATGTCGCCATGATCCCTGCTTTTGCAATGCTTATGGTCTGCTGTTCCATTGCTTCGTGCATGGAACTCCTGTCGTCGGGTTCCATCTTGTCCAATTCATCAACGCATGCCAGACCCATATCTGCAAGCACAAGGGCTCCGGCTTCTAGAGTCCAGCGGCCGTCTCCGAACTCATCCTTGACGGCCGTGGCAGTGAGACCCGCCGAGGTTGAGCTTTTACCGCTGGTGTAAATACCACGCGGCGCAAGTTTTACAGCATACCTCAATAGCTGGGATTTAGCCACGCCGGGATCCCCCACCAGGAGTATATGTACATCCCCGCGAATTCGTGCGCCATCGGGCAGGTATTTGGCAATGCCTGAGAAAAGCTGAAGAGCCATGGCTTCCTTTACTTCCTCATAACCGTATATCGAAGGAGCTATTGAACCTATTATCTTATTGTATATTTTCGGATCATTTCCAAGAGTTATTATCTCTTCGATATCCTCTTTTGATATCTCGATATCCTCGAACTCCTTGTCTTCTATATCAATTGATATCCCATCAAGCAAGAGATCAAAAAAAGTGCTTTTTCCCTCCCGGTTGCTCCTCTGGAATGAACGCAATACCCCGGATATGACCACGCGATCCCCGGGTGATACCAGTCCTGCAAGATCGTCATCAACATCTACGTCGAGAGTCTGGGGCTGCTCACCGCCCCGGAGGTCGTCGGGTGATTCCTGTATCCGCAGTTTCTGGGCATCTATGAATTCAGATTCCTCGTGAACCAGTTTGAATTGGCCTTTGCGTTCACATTGCTCGCACTGGAAAGGCTCCACAAATTTCCCTTCATTCTGCGGCAATATCGTAAGTTCCTCACAATATTTGCATTTGAAAGCAGCTTTCCTGATCTTTGGTCTTACTTCTGTTGCTTTCCTGATAAGACCGGAGACTGCTACGAATTTGTTGATATTGTCGCTTCTGAGCTCCCGTATCTGGATTCGCTCCGGGATTTTGATGATCCTTACATGCGTATCAGTAAAAACAACATCAGCAGGCAGGTCAATCCCACTTAAGGCCTCATTTGCATGTTTTATTACTTTGTCGGGATGCTCAAGCAGTTCATGCGCAAGATCCATATCGAACCGATTGATATCGGGAAATTGAATGAGAAGACTTCTTTTTTCAGGATAATCCCTTGCCAATTCGAGTATGTTCTCCCAGTAATAGCGTTTAAAGAAATCTTCCCAGACATGGATAGATGATTGTACCATTTTTATCTACTTAAGCCAGAAGGGTATTTCAATCTTTCGAGCAGGAAAAAAATGTGTAGTCCCGAAAAAATAAACAATTTGATATAACGGGGAGATAAATTAACATACATGATAGAGATAGAAGTGAAGGCATTTGTGGAAGACCCAAAAAAAATGGAACGGTCGATAATTGAATTGGGGGCTACACCTATCGGGATAGAATCGCAGGCAGATACATATTATAATGCCCCATACCGTGATTTCGGGAAAACGGATGAAGCTTTGAGGATCAGGGTGCAGGATGGGAAAGCCATTTTAACATATAAGGGACCTAAAATGGATTTAGTTTCAAAAACAAGAAAAGAAGTGCAAACTGATATCCGGGATACGGAAAGTATGGGGAATATACTTTCATCTCTTGGCTTTTTTCCGGTCGCTACCGTATCAAAAAAAAGAAAAAACTTCAGGATGGGGGATTTCTATATTTCCCTGGATGAGGTGCGTAACCTTGGGAATTTCATAGAAGTCGAGATTACGGTTAAGGATCCAAGGAATCATCAGGAAAAAGTTGAACGCATTTTTAAATTCATAGCCAAATTGGGGCTAAACAGGGAATCAACTATCCGCAAATCATATCTGGAAATGATACTTGAGAAAAATAGAATCGATATTTGTTCGCCTGCAGTAGAATAGTTTTATATATTGAATCCCCTTTTTCAGCATAATATGAACGTGTTCGGTTTACTTGATCCCAGGATCCAGGAAGCTCTGGTAAAGCAGGGATTTATTTCCCCCACGCAGCCCCAGGTACTTACAATTCCGCATGTGATGGCAAAAGAACATATTCTTCTTATAGCACCTACAGGTTCCGGAAAAACCGAATCGGTGGTCCTTCCGGTTTTTCACAGCATAATGCAGGCAAAAGAAAAAAAAGAAGAAAGACGCGGGATCTATGTTCTATATATCACACCGCTTCGTGCCCTTAACAGGGATATGCTGCTGCGCCTTGAATGGTGGGGAAAAGAACTGGGACTTAAGGTAGCAGTACGCCATGGGGATACGACCACATACGAGAGGCAGAAACAATCTTTAAAACCCCCGGATTTTCTTGTAACAACACCTGAGACCCTGCAGATAATGCTTATCGGAAAAAGGCTTCGTAATAACCTCAAAACGGTCACGCACGTGATAATTGATGAAGTGCATGAGCTTGCTTCCTCAAAAAGAGGAGCCCAGCTATCTATTGCACTGGAGCGCCTTGTGGAAGTGGCTGGCGAATTCCAGAGGCTTGGCTTATCCGCAACTGTAGGAAAACCCGACGAGATAGCGCATTTTCTTGCAGGAACGGATCGGACTGCCCGTGTTATTGAAGTTTCACTCCTGAAACGGCTTGAGTTCAATGTTGTGTGTCCCAAACCCGCAAAGGTGGATAATGAATCATCAAGAAAACTTATGTGCACACCTGAAATGGCAACGCATCTTCGGATAATTTCCGGAATTGTGGAAAATCATAAATCCACTCTTATATTCGTGAATACAAGAGAATCCGCGGAAATGCTCGGTTCGAGATCCAGGATGCTTGGGCTTTCGATCGGTGTGCATCACGGCTCTTTATCAAAAGAAATGCGCATCGAAGCTGAGATAAATTTCAAGAATGGAAGTCTCCGCGGACTCATCTGCACATCCTCAATGGAACTTGGTATCGATATTGGCGATGTTGACCATGTTATCCAGTACATGTCACCTCGCGAGGTTACCCGTTTGATACAGAGAGTGGGAAGAGCAGGTCACTGGGTAGGTGAGAAGTCAAGCGGGACAATAATAACAACCGGTCCGGACGATGCTGCGGAATCATCAGCCATCACACGCAGGGCTAAATCGGGTGAGATCGAGATCATCAACATACATGAGAACAGCGCTGACACCCTTGCCAACCAGATATGCGGGATGGCGCTTGATTTTGGAGAAATATCAACGGATGGAATTTTTTCCATTGTGAAAAGAGCGTATCCTTTTCGTACGCTTAAGATCGAACTTTTAAGGGCGGTCATAAAACAGCTGGAGGATACCCGCCTGATCCGGTTTGAGAACGGGAATATTGGCAGGAAAATGAAAACCTGGCAGTATTATTACGAAAATCTCTCAATGATCCCTGATGAGAAACGCTATGAGATATTTGATATTGTCAGCGGCCGGACGGTTGGAGCTCTTGATGAGGCCTTCGTAGTTGATTTTGCAGAAGCTGGAGCCGTATTTATTGCAAAAGGTGAAATGTGGCGCATCATTGAGGTGATAAGTGAAAAAAGCAGGATCAAAGTTGAACCCATAACTGATCCTGGCGCTGACGTCCCAAACTGGATCGGCGATGAGATACCTGTTCCTTATGCGGTTTCACAGGAAGTAGGATCAATTCGAAAGCGCCTGTCAGAACAGATCAAAAGCCCAGAGAGTACCGACACCATCATCGAGGCTTACAGGAAAGACTATCCGGCCGATAATGATACAGCTTATGAAATCCTGGAATTGGTGAAGAGGCAGGTCAATAAAGGTCTTACTGTGCCTTCCAATAATAATGTGGTCATTGAACAGGAGGGGACATCGATCATAATTAACATATGCGGCGGGCATAAAGTAAATGAGACCCTTGGGCGCGTTATTACATCGCTTCTTACCGCAAGGTTCGGGGCAAGTGTTGCAATGGAGATAGACCCTTACAGGATAAAGCTTGAGCTTCCAAAACTGTTCAATGCGGAAAAGATCCGGGAAATGCTGCTAACAATAAATCCCGACCATATTGAGCCTATTATCGAGATGACGCTCAAGAATTCAATGTTACTTAAATGGAAGATGGTGCATGTGGCCAGGAAATTCGGAGCACTGAGCAGGGATGTGGATTATGAGAGAATAAGCATGAAAAAGCTTCTTGATGTTTTTGATCGAACCCCGATGTATGACGAAGCCGTGCGTGAAATATTCCAGGATAAACTTGATATTGCCCGTTCCATAGAGGTCATGAAAAACATACAGGGCAGGAGCATGGAGATATTTATCCAGCCCATAAGCCCGATAGGTGAGGCTGGTTTCAGGGGAGGACGTGAATTAATGGCGCCTGAGAGGGCTGACAGTTCCATAATCCAGATTCTAAAAAGCAGGATACTGGAGGACAGGGTCATACTTTTCTGCATTAATTGCAAGAAATGGCGCTCCACCAGGGCTGTAAAAAACGTCCCTGAACGCCCCGAATGTCCTCTCTGCAGCAGCAGGATGATAGCGGCGCTTAAGCCCTGGGAAGAAGAGGAAATAAAAATTGCAAAAAGGCCTGAAAAGGACAAAACCCGGGAGGAAAGAAAAAGGACGGCGCGGGTCTTCAAGAATGCAAATCTTGTACTCTCACACGGGAAGACCGCAGCAATAGCGCTTGCTTCAAGGGGGATAGGGCCAGAGACGGCATCAAGGGTTATCGGGAAGCTGAGGGTGGATGAAGAGGAGTTTTACAGGGATATCCTGATCGCGGAGAGGAATTATGCCAAGACCAAGAGGTTCTGGGAATAGGGCCGTGTTTCATCTGGATGAATATAACAAAATCCTAGAATCACCATTGAATTCCCCGGCATTGAAATCCTTTGATATGATTTTGTCATTACCCGGAATGATCTGGATGGCGCCCTTCTTATATGGATATAGCTCCTGATTTGTAGATGAAAGGTTAATTGTTATAATTCCTTTGTCACCAATTCTCAACATTGTATCACCTTTTGCCAATTTTTTTCCTTCATAAGAAAAATGCGAATCATCTGCTATCGTACCATATTTCATTGTTGATGTGGTGTTTTCATTTATATACTTCAATAGAATCGAATTAATATTAACATCCATCCCTGTTCCTTTGATATTTATATATATTTGATTTATGGACACACCGGATTTATCCATTATTTCTCCTGATATCGATGTAATTAATATGTTCGAAGAAATATCCAGGGTTGAATCATCACCTACGGAAATGGATTTTGTATAAGCTTTTTCTATTGAAGTGGTTATTTTGCTGACAAAAGCTGAGTTTAAGAAAATTATGAATAATAACATAAAAATAATAATAAGTGTTTTGTAATTTATTATTTTTGAATATATCTGGTGTTTATCAAAAAAAGAGTCAAAAATTATCGATTGAATTAATAAAATAATCGGAATAAGAAGTAATAAAATAAATGTAATTGAAAAAATTTTTGGTAAGGTTGCTTCCGATTTTTGAAATCCGTAGAAGAAAATCAATACAATTATTATAAAATTAGAGATGATGGCAATAAATTCTATTGCCATTTTATCAATTCTATTTATTTCCACAATATCCGTATCACCTTCGTTCTTATTTGCCGGATCAATGGAAATAACATCAATAATAAATGATCTCAGTACGAATATAAAAACTACAATAAAAAACCCGATAATCCCCATTGGAATATATATATTATCGGCAAACATTTCATAGATACTTGAATAGAGAAGAGTTACGATTGCGGAAAAAAGCGATAGAGAGGCATAAAGTTTTAATGTGACTTTATGTTTTATGGTCGTTTTGATCATAAACATGATTATCTCCATTTGAACAGGGATCTATTTGAAAAAGTATGTCAGTCATTATTTTATTCCAATAAATTGTATCCAATTCACACGAATATATACATGGGTGTGAAAATGGTATTACTGCATACAAGTTTAATTAACATTATATTGCCTTCCACAGGGTCTGGGGTCGAACCCCATCGCAGTCAAACCTTGACTTTACCAGGTAAGCGACTTTTTATTTTCTTCTGTTACAAATCAACCACAAGAGTCCACAGAGGACACAGAGAATTATCACAACTCTGTGATCTCTGAGTTCTCGGTGGTTAAATTAGCTCTTCAGACCAATGCATGCGATTTTATCTTTGCCCAATCCTCTTCTGCACGATTTTCCATGATCCTGTGATAAGAAAACTCTCCTCCATATTTTCTATCATCCTTTCAAACTTGTTCATGGGCGCGGCAAACGTAAGTTCATCCGCCGCAACATAAGGACGCGCCGAAATATCAAACATCCCGATTATCCCTCTCGGATCACTGGAATCCTTCTCAAGATAAGGATTCTGGACAATAGCCGCACATCCGGAGGAGAAAGGGGCAATTACGCCATTTGGTTCCGAAACATCAAAACCTGCAAGCGTAAAGAGCCCTGAGAGCACATCAGGTCTAGCATAAAAGATTACAACTTCAGGTTCATCGGATTCTTCAAGAAGATCCCACCTCTTAAAAACAATGTACCTGGCAGGCGCCCTGAAAACAGGCTGCTTTTTCATTAAATCCTTTACGATATCGGGGGATTTCTTATATCGTTCCCCCTCAAGTTCTCCGGGAATACCGCATGAAAGGAAATATTCAAAATTCGGTCTTATCTTTTCTGCAAAACCAAGATACCTCTTTCCACCGAAGCAGGCAATGGAGCCAGCATCGAAACAATATGTTTTTCCCTTTCTCACATTTGACAAAGCTCCGATCAAACACCTTGGAACTGATCCGGGTTTTACAATTTCAGCATGACCTTCTTCATCAGTATAATAGAAAGTTATGGGAAGTTCCGCGTTATTAAAATATTTCTTCCAGAGTTTAATGAACTTTTCTTTCAATTCCATATCCATGATTTAATTCTCCTATTATTTGTTGACGTTAATAATTGTACTACTAAGTTTTCATTTTGGAATTAAGAGTAAATATAATTTCCCAATTGGAAGTTTACGGAAAAAATCATGAGATCATCATGAAAAAGTCGAAAGTAAAAAAATCATTATCCTTCTACCAAAGGGTAGGGCATTGGTCTGATATGTTCTTATTTCCCTCATAGTCAGCCGTTACTTATATATACTCAGCTTATAATTGTATATGAGCGGACTGATATCAAAAATGATTATAGTCAGTGAAGACGAAGATGAAGGGGACTCTAATCCGTTTCTTTTTTTAGGGCAGCCAGTACACGACAGCGTACTTAATATCAACCATGACTACCGTTATTTAAGGATGGGATATTATGTATCTGCGCATGCTGAAACTTTTGGAGTAGATGTCACACCGAATTGTACGGAAATAATGGATGCATACAGGAATCCGCTTTTGATAGAAAAAGCGAAAAGACATGGCCTTCGCACAAATAATTACAGGCTGATAACATCTTTAGGAAGCGAAATTGACGCTCCTGCAGTATTGTTCGCTGTAAATCCGTTTACAAATAACTCAATGAAAGTGGTGGATTCCGGCTCAAAACTTCCCGGAATGATAAAGAGAATGAGTATGGGAGCAAGATTTCCTGTTTCGTTACATCCTCTGACAGGTGAAGTGGTGGAAATAATACAGATGTTCGGGGAATCAACTAACGAAGAAACATCAGAATTCACAAAAAAATTCTATGATGTATTCAATATCCCCATATGTAAATTGATAGTTCAGATAGACGATGGTGGTGTTGTGCTGAACCATTGCGAACCTGCATTGAAGAAGGAAGTGAAATGGGATATCGTTCATGATAAAGTGCGCCAGATAAAACAGGGCGTTTAATTCCTATGAAAATAGCCTGCTTTGTGGAAGCATACAATTTTATTATTAAATCCGAGCGCATCGCTCTTATGAAATTCAAATCCACCGCTGAATCCATGGGGCATGAGTTTGAATTTATATATAAGAATGATATTTCGAAAATACCGGAATATGATGCCCTTTTCATACGGGCGACCACTGATCCGAGCAGCTCGGCATACATCGCTTCAAGACTTGCCGAACAATCAGGATTGAAAGTCATTGATGATCCTCATTCTATCAGGACATGTTCCAATAAGGCGATATTGCATGATCTTTTCCATAAGAATAATATACCTTCGCCTGAGTCTATTTTATTTCACGGGGATTATTCCAGGGAAACCCTTGATACGATATTTACGACTCTTGGATTACCGATAATAATCAAGACACCATACACGCGATTTTCATCCCATGTCGAAAAAGCAAGTAATGAGAAACAATTCATTGAAATATCGAAACATTTGCTCAGGAAAGCCAAAGTTCTCGTCCTGCAGGAATACGTCCAATCGGATTTTGACTGGCGTGTGGGGATCCTTCGCAACGAAGTGCTTTATTTATGCAAGTATTGCATTCCTGACGGGGGATGGAAAGTAAGATCCAAGATAAATGGGAAAAATGTATGGGGGGACACTATTGCACTATCCAGGGATTCAATTTCTCCCGGATTGAAAGAGCTCTCCATTACGCTGTCAAAATGTGTGGGCAACGGTCTTTATGGTCTTGATGTAAAAGAAATAAATGACGAATACAAGGTCATAGAGATAAATGATAATCCAAGTATATATGACGGATATGAGGATACTGTAGATGGGGATATTTATGAGAAGATCGTAAATGCTCTCGTCTCGTGATGACCACCGCCCAACACAAGACCACACTCCTATTTTTCATAGCTGTATTGAGCTCCTAAAATTTCCTCATAAGATGCAGCGCATCATCACCGTTCCTATAGTAACGTGGTAATTCTTTATCAACTATAAAATCCTTTGACCTGTATAGATTCTGTGCGATCCTGTTATTAATTCCCACTTCCAGTGTCACATTATCATAGCCTTTTTCTTCCAGCATATCAAAAGCAGTATCCATGAGCGATCCTGCGATTCCCCTGCCCCTGTATTGGGGATGTACGTTCAAAGAATATATCCTTGCATTTAATATTCGTTCTCTTAAAAGGATTATAATAGATCCCACTATATTGCCCCCAATTTCGGCGACCAAAACTATCGATCTGGCTTTTAGCAGCAGGTATTTTAGCTGCTTTCTATGAAATGTTTCTTCTTTGTAACATATTTGTTCAAGACCAAAAAGTGAATCAATATCCTCTTTTGTTGCCCAACGGATCTGCCATTTCACGGAACCGTCACGCGCGCCCTTACGCATTCCTGGACCTGTTTTACCACTTCAGGATAATCACCGAAGATGAAGCCAAGGTCTACCGTACCTACCACATCAACCACCCCGATTGCAGCAATGCCATATCCTTCTTTATTTCTTATAGGTACAACAATAACGGGAATTCCGGCATATTTGCCGCTTGTGGGAATACAACGGATGGTCTTGTTCTCTTTTAATACGGACTCAAGTACGGGACCGGAATAATTATTATCAAGGATCTTTCCTTTCTCGATCCTGACCCCCTTTTTATTCAGGCTTCTCATAGTAACCGGAAGCCCCAGGAGTTCATGTATTGCCAGCGCGAACGGGGCGATATCTTCGGGAGTTCCATCCGCTGATATCTGAATATTAGCGTATTTCATAATAACACCTTATCTTGAAATCATCTTGCAACAAGGACTGTACACTGTGCATTCCGGACCACGTTCTCTGCTACGCTTCCAAGAAGCACTCTCTTAAATCCTTTCTTTCCTTCAGAGCCCATTACGATGGTATGGACGTTGAGACTTTTTGCCACATTAAGGATGGTTTCAGCCGGGCTTCCAAGTTTCAATATTTTTTGGATTTCAATACCCGTTTTTTTTCCATCTTCTGCCACCTCGTCCAGGATTTTTTCGCCATATTTTATCAATTCGGCCTGTTCCGACGTGGAAGGGACATTTACCACATAGAGCGCAGCCATTCGAATATCATATGATTTTGCGATCTTTAATGCCGCTATCTCCGCTTTTTTTGCTGACTCGGAACCATCCGTCGCAAGAAGAACTTCAACTTTTGCCATATCTAATTTTTAGGCGTTAAACATATTAAAGCTTATAGTAACCATAAGGTTTTAATTGCTTCATCACCGTACTAACCACTCATTATCCGGAGATTATTTTTATGCTAAAAGATGCAGGGCAATATAATGCTAAATCACTTGAAGAGAATATCCACAAATTCTGGGATGAAATTGATGCTTACTCCCGGGTGAGAGAACAGAGGATCGATGGCCAGAAATTCTTTTTTGTGGACGGCCCGCCTTATACGACCGGACGAATACATCTTGGCACTGCGTGGAATAAAATAATCAAGGATTCTATATTGCGTTATAAATCAATGAAGGGATTCCATGTACTTGACCGGGCGGGATGGGATATGCACGGTCTTCCCATAGAAGTAAAAGTTGAAGCGGTCCTGGGATTCAAATCAAAAAAAGACATTGAGAAATACGGTGTTGGGAATTTCGTAGCAAAATGCAAGGAATTCGCTCTTTCCCATCGTGATGAAATGACTCTCCAGTTCCAGAACCTTGGTGTCTGGCTTAACTGGAAAGATCCATATATGACGCTGCGGGATGAGTATATTGAAGCTGCATGGTGGACTTTAAAAAAGGCACATGAAAAGAACCTTCTTGAAAAAGGCCGAAGGGTCGTGAACTGGTGCCCCAGATGCGAAACAGCCATAGCTGACTCGGAGGTTGAATATTCGGATGTTTCCGATCCATCGGTGTATATCAAGTTCCCGGTCGCCGGTGAGGAGAATACTTTCATCGTAATATGGACTACTACGCCATGGACTATTCCAGCCAATATTGCAGTAGCGGTCCATCCTTCGTTTGAATATGTAAGAGTCAGGGTGTCTAAGAACGATAAGGAAGAGATCCTTATAATGGCAAAAGAACTTCTGAAAAATGTCCTGAAACAGGGGAGGTACAAGAAATCCGAAGTACTGGAGACTATCCTGGGCGAAGAACTGAAGATCGAATACAAGGCCCCCCTTGGTCACAAAGTACCCAAACAAAATACATTCTCTCACCATGTTTACCTTGCAGACTTTGTAACCGCTGAAAATACAGGCTGCGTTCACATAGCACCGGGTCACGGCATTGATGACTTTGAACTCGGGATGAAGCACAAGCTTCCAATATTCTGTCCCGTGGGACCCGACGGGAAATATACTGAGGAAGCAGGTGCATATAAGGGCATGCATGTCAGGGAAGCCAATAAAGTTGTGATCGATGACCTTTCTGAAAAAGACCTGCTGCTTTCAAGCGGAAAGATCTCGCACAGGTACGGTCATTGTTGGAGATGCAAGACCCCCATAATATATCTTGCCACAGAGCAGTGGTTCCTGAAGATCACTGACCTTAAGGAAAAAATGCTCGATGAAATCAAGAAAGTGAAGTGGTATCCCGATTGGGCAGGTTCGGCTCGTTTTGCCGACTGGGTAAAAGGTTCACGCGACTGGTGCATCTCCCGCCAGAGGTACTGGGGCATCCCGATCCCGGTATGGATATGCGATTTTTGCGGTGAAGTGGAAGTAATGGGGACAATGGAAGAATTGAAGAACAGGTCAGCTGTGAAAAACCTGACAGACCTTCACCGGCCATATGTGGACAATATCCATATCAAATGCAGGAAATGCGAAAAGAGAATGAGCCGGGTTCCGGACGTATTCGATGTATGGTTTGACTCAGCAGTTGCATCCTGGGCAACATTGAATTTTCCGCGCGATGATAAAACATATAAGGAATGGTGGCCCGCCGATTTTATCACTGAAGGCCATGACCAGACCCGCGGCTGGTTCTATTCCCAGATGGGAGCAAGCATGGTCTCCTTCGGGAAAGCGCCTTATAAGAGCGTCCTGATGCATGGTTTTACCCTTGATACCGAAGGCAAGAAGATGTCAAAGAGTCTTGGAAATGTGGTTTCCCCGGATGACGTCATCAATAAGTATGGGGCAGAATCACTTCGATTGTATGTGCTTTCACAGAATGCGCCATGGGATGACCTGAAATTCGTATGGGAAGAAGTCGGGACCATTAACAGGATGCTCAACATCCTCTGGAATGTGTATCGGTTCCCTCTTCCCTATATGATCCTTGACAATTTCAATCCTGTGGATACAAGGGTTCGCCTTGCCACACTTTCGCTTCGTATCGAGGACAAATGGATCCTCTCAAAAGTGCACAGCCTGATCAAGAAGGTTGAAACTGCCATGTCCGAGTACAATCTTCACAAAGCCACGCGGCCTATATCGGAATTCATTCTGGAGGATCTATCGCGCTGGTATATCCAGCTTATAAGGCCAAGGACATGGCGCGAGGCGAATGACCCGGATAAGCTTGCAGCATATTATACTTTGTATGAGGTGCTTGTCACATTGACAAAAGTCCTGGCGCCCTTTGCGCCTCATATATCCGAGGAAATGTATGGGAACCTTGTGCGAAATATACATCCGGATGCGCCTGAAAGCGTTCACATGTGTAATTGGCAGGGGCCGGATGAGAAATTTATTGATATTGAACTTGAGAAAAGGATGGATATCATCCGGGAAATCGTTGAGGCAAGTTCCAATGCAAGGCAGAAACTCAAGCGCAAACTGAGATGGCCCGTTAAGAGGATAGTGGTTGCGCCAAACAATGAAATAGTAAATGAAGCGGTTTTGAGTCTTGAGAAAGTGTTGAAAGAACAGACAAACGCCAAGAAGATCATCTTGATCAAAAAAGGTGAAACGTGGGATGAGCTTGGCGTTGAGGTCCTCCCAAACCATGCAGCTCTTGGCCCTGCTTTCAAGAAAGACGCGGGAAAAGTCATCGCTCAATTGAAGAATGCCAGCGGCAGGGCAATAAAGAAATCCATCCTTGAGACCGGAAGTTTCGAACTGGAAGCGGGAGTCATCACCGCCGATATGGTGACCTTTAAGGACATGATACCGCCTGCCATTGCCGCCGCTGGATTTTCAGCCGGTGATGTCTATGTTGACACCGAGCTCACACGGGAAATTGAATCCGAAGGCTATGCACGTGAAGTCATACGAAGGATCCAGGATATGCGAAAAGAGCTTGACCTTGCCGTGGAAGAAGAGATACAGGCCGCTGTGGAAATCAAAGATGAACGGGTTGCGATACTAGTTCTTGAATTAAAGGATTTCATTGCAGGGGAGGTGCGGGCAAGATCATTGACGATCGGACCTGAGGTTGAAGTAGAGGGTGAGCTTGTGAAGGATTGGGATGTGGAGGATGTCAGGATGAGGATGGGAATAGCCATGAAATAATTCTTGCGAGAATCAGTTGCTGATAGTGTGAAATAAATTATGGAATCTAAAGAATTTCGGTTACATGAGTGTCATAAATTCATACGAGACAATTTTAAATGTGAAAGATGCGGACGGTGTTGTATTTGCATAAATCCGATAGACATAACACAAATAGAAGCTCAAAAGATTTCTAAGAATGAAAAAAAACCAGTTTCCGAATTTGTAAATGGACTATCCATAAAAAAGGAGAAATATGAACCCTGCCCATTTTTGAAAGGCAAGGATTGTTCCATCTATGATTTAAGACCCGCATCCTGTAAAACATATCCATTTTTACAAATAACAAAGCGCAGTAAGGAATATTCATCGAAATATCATAGGGTGATCATTGCCGGGGTTCCCCCAAAATGTCCTGCAATGTTGAAAGTTCTCAGTCTGTTTGAAAAAAATTTTGGGGCAAAAATTATTTTTCCAATAGAAAAGACGCAATTGAAAGAGGTATTAAGAGAATATTCAGGCATTTTGGTCTTAGTTGCATTCGAAGATATTGAATGTACCAAACGATTGGAAATGGTAAAATATTTAAATGGTCATGCATATACTAATCATTATTAGGATAATGAGCTGGTATATGTTGAACTGATGCAACTGTAAATGAATGTTAGAGGTATAAAAAATGCGGAGAGTAAATCGGCGCAATCACAGAAAAAGAAAAGGGCGTATGCGTCTCTTACCTTGATGCAGAAAAATCCCTATATCGCATACTTCAGTGCTTCTTCGATTGTCCTTACTTCCCTCACTTCAATTCCGATGTCCCCCACCTCGATTTTCTGACCGGGGGGCACGAGGAATAGCTTTGCGCCATTCTCTTTTGCAGCTATGCCTTTTGCCCTCGGGGCGCCGATCTTTCCTATAGAATGGTCTTCACTGATCGTTCCCGTCATCAGAACATCACTCCTGGGCGTTTTTCCTTCCATCGCGGCAATAGATGCGATCGTAATAGCGCCGCCTGCGCTGCCTCCTGAAATGATCAATTGCTGCTCCTGCGGCGGTGATTTGATATTTATAAGGATATCCTTACTGGCGAGACTTGTCCTTGTAACTTCCCGGGCCACGCGAACGGCAGTCTGGGCTGAGGATTGCATGGCTTCATCGACAATAACATTGGCAACATTAAGAAATAAGTTGCTATTTCCTTCTTTTATGATCACTTCAAGAGGTATCACATGGCCGATATCATTCTCATCGACGCCAATTACACCATAGTCGCTTTTGGTGACCATTGTGAGGTTTATGATATCCTCTTCCAATTTTTGGCGCGTTTGTGATTCATTTTCCAGCAACCTTTCTGTTCTTGATAGGTTTCCATAGAGGATTGAGATATTTGATTCAAGCTGTGAAATCTTTTGTTTTTGCGAGGTTACTTCACCAGACATAGCGGCAATAGATGCATCTTTTTGTTTTATGTCTTCAAGACTAACGAATAAAAATGCAGATGAACCGATCAATAATATAGAAAGGATGATAATGGCAACTCTGAATTTTCTGTTGCTGTCTGGCATAATATAAGTATATTTATCTCCTATTTCAAAAGGCTTTTTAAAAGATTCACAAGTTTTAATCTAAAGTAGAATAATTCTTGCTCAGGGATGATTTTTCTGCCGCATGAAATCAGGAAAAGAGATGGAAGAATAGTGGATTTTGACACAACAAAGATAGCTAAAGCCATTTTCAAAGCATTTGTGGCCACAAAAAGCCATAATGGTGAAAGAACAGGAGAAATTGCAGATCAGGTTGTGGAAATTCTTGACAAAAGAATAACCGGGATACCTGGCGTGGAAGATGTGCAAGACGCTGTTGAGGAAGTCCTGATCAAAAAAGGATATACCGGAGTTGCCAAAGCATACATTCTTTACAGGGAAAAAAGGGCGCAGATCAGAAAAGCCAAAGAATTCTTTGGAGTGAAGGATGAACTGAAATTGAGCGTTAATGCCGTGAGGGTACTGGAGAGGCGCTACCTGTTGAAAAATGAGAACGGGGACGTTATAGAAACACCTCTTGAGCTATTTGAACGAATTGCTAAAGCCGTAGCCCTTGACCCTGAGTCGGAAGGTGAGTTCCTCAATATGCTGGTGAACCTTGAGTTTCTCCCCAACACCCCTACGATCATGAACGCAGGTACCGACATCGGGCAATTATCTGCGTGTTTTGTCATTCCGGTAGAAGATTCGCTTGTGAGCATTTTCGATGCCGTGAAAAGCATGGCGCTTATCCAACAATCAGGTGGCGGGACGGGATTTTCATTCTCACGCCTGCGGCCAAGGGGAGATATTGTAAAATCCACAAAAGGAGTTGCTTCAGGACCTGTTTCGTTCATGAGGGTATTTGACACTACAACGGATATAATCAAACAGGGAGGAAAACGGCGCGGCGCCAACATGGGAATACTCAGGTCCGATCATCCGGATATCATTGAATTTATCACTGTAAAAACAAATGAAAGCCTCCTTACAAATTTTAATATATCGGTTGCTGTGGATGACAAGTTCATGAACGCGGTAAAAGAAGACAGTGAGTATGAGTTGATCAATCCCAGGAACATGGAAGTAGTAAAGAAGGTGAAAGCGCGGGATATCTGGAACCTCATGATAACGATGGCATGGAAAACCGGTGATCCCGGCATCATATTCATAGATGAGATCAACAGGCACAACCCCACGCCGCATATAGGGGAGATGGAGAGCACGAACCCGTGTGTTGTAGGTAACACTTTGATCCCTACAGAAAAAGGGCTTGTCAGGATGAAGGACCTGGTTGAAAAATATTTTGGAGGTGGAATCCTTATTGCTGTGGATAACAGGGTTCCGATACAGATCAAGAATCATGGAACTATAAGCCTGATGAAACAAAAGCAATTTGGAGTGTCATATAATGAAATTTCAAAAGCATTTTGCATGGGAGAAAAGGATACCTGCAAAATAGAGACAGAATCCGGATTTGAGTTGATCTGTACACCAGACCATAAAGTTCATACAAATTACGGGTGGGTGAAAGCAGAGGATCTTGATCCTTTTAGACATAGGGTTTTGATACAATCGGGATTGGGAAGATTTAATGAGAATCTTGAATTACCGTTTGATGTTAAGAATCAGTTCACAGGGAGAAATGGTAAAACAACCAGATTATCTTTGCCGGATAAATGGAGTAAAGAATTAGGACAGGTAATGGGCTGGCTTATAGGTGATGGCTGGCTAAGAGATGCTGATAAGAATTGCAGGGTGGGATTCACATTCTCAGAAGCAGACAGGGAAGTAATGGACTATTTCAAACCCATTATTAATGGTTGGTATGGTTTTGATATAAAGGAAGTAAAAAGAGAAAATGGAGTTTATCATCTATCCTATCATTCTAAATATTTTGTAGATTTTTTCAAGAAATTGGGTGTAATGGCCGTTAATGGTAAAGATAAAAAAGTTCCCGAAAGTATTTTTACTGCGCCAAAGGAGGCTGTTATTGGATTCTTGCAAGGTTTATTTACGGCTGACGGAACTGTAAATTTTATTGAGGATAAATCATCATACGTGAGGCTTACATCGATATCCCAGGAGCTGTTGAAGGATGTTCAAATCCTTCTGTTGAATTATGGCATTAAAAGCAAAATATACGATAGCGGTATTTGCTATGAACTGGAAATGAGTAAAGAAGGTGTGTTGATCTTCTTAAAAGATATCGGATTTCTATGTAATTATCACAACAATAAAATAAATAAATTTTTTACAAAAGGATACTATTCTGAGTACTTTGAAGAGCGCATAAAATCGATAAATGAGAATGGAAAGGAACTGGTTTATGATTTGACTGAACCAAAGACATTGAGCTTCATTTCGAATGGATTTATATCTCTTGATTGTGGCGAACAACCATTGTTGCCATATGAATCCTGCAATCTTGGTTCCATAAATCTTGCAAAAATGGTCAAAAATGGTTCTATAGATTGGGAAAATCTTGGAAAAACCGTAAATATTGCGGTCAGGTTCCTTGATAATGTGATAGATATTAATAAATACCCCCTTTCCCGGATTGAGGAAATTACAAAGGCGAACAGGAAGATCGGGCTTGGTGTGATGGGGTTTGCTGATATGCTGGTTCAACTGGGGATCCCTTATGATTCAGATGAAGCCCTTAAAACCGCAGAAGAAGTAATGAAATTCATCCAGGAAAAGTCCCACAGGGCATCTGAAAAATTGGCGAAAGTCCGGGGCGCTTTCCCAAATTTTAAAGGAAGCGCGTATAAAAAACCCATTCGTAATTCTACAGTTACCACAGTCGCACCTACGGGGACCATAAGCATTATAGCTGGATGTTCAAGCGGGATAGAGCCTATGTTCGCTGTTTCTTTTGTCAGGAACGTACTTGAGGGTACAAAACTCATCGAAGTAAATCCCCATTTTGAGGCTGTTGCAAAAGAAAGGGGATTTTATAGCGAAGAATTGATGATGAAGATCGCAAAGTCAGGTACACTGGCAGGAATAAAAGAGATACCTGATGACGTGAAGCGGGTATTTGTGACAGCCTTTGATATAGCCCCCCTGTGGCATGTGAAGATGCAGGCCGCATTCCAGAAATACTGTGACAATGCGGTTTCAAAGACCATAAATTTCCCGAATGATGTGGATATCAAGGAGGTCGGGAAAGCCTTCATGCTCGCCTATGAACTTAAATGCAAGGGGATCACGGTCTACAGGTATGGAAGTAAAACCACGCAGGTTTTGTACCTGGGGGATGCGAATGATAAATATGTGTCTGCCGACCCTGAATATTCAGGGGGTTGCGCAGCACAGGTTTGCCCTGTGTGAGGCATGCTATCCCAGTAGCTTATGATATTGCGAAAGTGTAGGGATCCTTCCAAGAACAGCCGTGATCGCGGCAAGTTCAGCCGAGCCAAGATAGACCTGAGCATTTTTACCCATGCGGTTGTCAAAATTACGCGTAGAAGTTGAGAACACAACGGCATTATCGGCCACTCTTGCCTGGTTTCCCATGCAAAGGCTGCATCCCGGGATTTCCATTCTTGCCCCAAGCCGGATGAGATTTGAATAATTACCTTTTTCTTTCATGGTTTTTTCGATAAGCCTTGTGGGGGGAGCAACCCACAATTTTGCTTTAATGCTGCCCGCCTTTTCAAGTATTTTTGCCGCACGATCCAGCTGTTCTATCCCTATCATGCAGGAGCCGATAAACACCTCACCAATTTTTACTCCCTGTGCAACAGATAGCGGTTTAATAAGATCGGGATCATTTGGGCAGGCAAGTAATGGTTCAATGATATCGGATAGATCGATGTCCAGAATATCGGCATATTCCGCATCAGGATCGGCTTCCATCAAATAAGGGGCATCAAGCCATTCCTGCATTGCCTTTATCCGCATTTCAAGTGCATTTGATGCATATCCTTCCTTTATGAGCGATCTTAAAATTTGTATGTTGGTTTCAAGAAATATTGCTACCTGCTCCTTTGACAGGGCTATCACGGCAGCCTCAGCCGACCTCTCCGCACTTGCATCCGTGAGTTCAAATGCCTGTTCCACTGTAATGCCGGGAAGACCTTCCATCTCCATTATCCTTCCATTAAAGATATTTTTCTTATTCTTTTTCTCCAGAGTTAACTTGCCCTGTTTTGACGCATAATACGGAATTGCATTGACAAGATCACGTAAGTATAATCCTTTTTTAAGTTTGCCCTTAAATCTTACAAGCACGCTTTGTGGCATATCAAGAGGCATTACGCCAAGGGAGGCGGCAAATGCAACAAGACCGCTTCCGGCGGGGAATGAGATGCCTATGGGGAAGCGAGTATGGCTATCTCCTCCCGTGCCCACTGTGTCGGGCAGGATCATTCGGTTTAGCCATGAATGGATTATTCCGTCGCCGGGTTTTAAAACTACCCCTCCTCTTTCCCTGAAGAATGTAGAGAGTTCTTTATGCATTATTTTGTCTGCAGGAGTCGGATAAGCTGCTGTATGGCAAAAGGATTGCATTACAAGGGGCGCCTGGAATCCAAGGCATACAAGTTCTTTTATTTCATCAGCGGTCATAGGCCCGGTCGTATCCTGTGAACCCACTGTCGTGATACGGGGAAGGCATGACTGCCCGGGGCGCACACCAGGAAGACCACATGCTTTTCCAACTATCTTTTGTGCCAGGGTGTATCCCCGCTCTGAAGTCGCAGGTTCCCTGGGCTTGATGAATAGATCATAATTTACTCCAAGTGCTTCCTGGGCTTTTTTGGTGAGTTCTTTTCCTATTATGAGTGAAAGCCTTCCTCCGGCCCTGTATTCATCAGGAAGCGTTTCCGGCTCAAGAGAAAATGAAGTGATCTTTTCTTTGTTTTCGCCAAGTATCTTGCCCTGTTTGAAATCCAATGTAACTACATCGCCTGATGTGAGAGCAGAAACATCGCATTTGATCGGGATCGCACCGCTATCACGTGCGGTATTGAAAAAAATTGGGGCTATCTGGCTTCCAAGAATTATTCCGCCTTTTCGTTTATTCGG
>Ga0172443_1034_pt1 | contig 41292 bp, 37 predicted proteins | sample MayberryNE_Catta_6_FD_114741 | JGI IMG/M metagenome (GOLD analysis project Ga0172443, IMG submission 114741) | reverse complement strand
CTCACTTGACCTGATCGAGCCTGAATCCATTGACCTCATCGCCACACATCCTCCTTATGCCAGCATCATCCCCTATTCCCATGACCGTGAGGGCGACCTATCAAGCGTGCACAACATTGCTGAATTCCAGGATGAAATGAAGAAAGTCGCAGTCGAGTGCATGCGTAGACACGTATGGCACGCTTGCCATACGTGGATGCGACGTCAACTGGCGCAACGGTTGTTGAGTGCATGCGCGTCCTCAAGGCGGGAAAGCGCTGCGCCATCCTCATGGGTGATTCTCGGCGCAACAAGCATTTCATTCCTATAACGCCTCGTGTGTTGATGAGCTTCCTTGAGGCTGGTTTTATTCTTCGCGAGGATATAATCAAGATTCAGTGGAAGATGAAAAGCACACGGGAGAGGTGGTTCAGGAAGAAGTATGATTTTTACCTGATAGGGCATGAGCACCTGTATGTGCTCAGGAAACCGGATGCTTGGGAGAGGACGACGAAATTTAAGGAGAGCATGAAGTGGTGGTAGTACATTAAATCATTCGAAAACTTTAGATAATATAAAATCCAAAGTGTTAGATATGACTGTTATACATATAAAAGACGATACAAAAGAGCTTTTAATGAAATTTATGGCAGAAATCCGACCCAAAGAGAAAAAAAGAGTCTCCTATGATGAGACTATAAAATATTTACTTACAAGGGGAAAACAAAAAAATAAAAAAAGCCTATTACCTCTTTTTGGGTGCATTGAGAAAGAACAGGCTTATAAAGATCTGGAGGAGCTGAAATTACTGGATGAAAAAAGATTTGAGCGATTATCCCGGAGTCGTAGTTGATACCGGCGTATGGATAGAATATTTCATAGAAACAACACTCGGTAAAAAATTCAAAGAAAAAATAGTTGAAGGCCGAATTTCGATATACATAAGTGAAACCGTAGTTTCTGAGATATTTTATGTTTTATGCAGGCAGAAAGGGCATCAAGAAGCAAAAAGGAAGCTTGATATGGTTTTAGACGGGGCTGAAGTTATCGAGAGCAGAGAGATTCAAATGATCGCTGGAAAATATAAGTGTGAACGTGCAATTTCACTTTCGGATTGTTTCACAATAGCCGTTTCGAAAAATATGGGTTATCCTGCACTGTTTAAAGAGGAAGAGGAAATAAGTAAAGAAATCAAAAAAAAAGCCTTTGATATTGAGCTCTTTTTCTTAGAAGATATCTGAATTCGCCCCCTCCACCTTCACGCCCGAAACCACCACCGTCTGGAGCTTCCCTGACTGCGGCGACCGGGCGATGCATGTAGGGAATAAGGAAAATTGGTCGCCATACATCCCGCGCAATATCATTTTGCCTACACCGCACCCGGCGAGCTTGTGCTTGACCAGATGATGGATTTGGGGAGACGACGCTTGTGGGATGTAAGCTCATGGGCGGAGCGCCGTGGGTGTGGACATAAATCCGGATGCGGTCATGGTGGCGCGAAACAGGCTGGACTTTTTGTATGCTCTGTTGGATGCTGATTATGTGGCGCCGGAGATTAAAACATATGAAATGCTGGGCAATAAGACAAAAGTGAGACTGCTCAGAGCATTCTTCACATATCCTGAAAAGGGATTCACAGAAAGTGAACTTGAGAGAATAGCGGGAATACCGCAGGCAAGCGTCCACAGGAACGTAAAATCTCTCATGGACAATGGATTGCTCGACAGAAAGCGAATCGGTAAAGCAAATCTATATTCACTGAACAAAGAATATATTCTTTATCAGCTCCTGAACAGTAATTTTGAGGCTGAGAGAAATGTTCTCGTGGAACTAAAAAATATGATAGAAGAATCAGTCAAAAACCTTCCCCAAATAGAGCTTGCGATTCTTTTTGGCAGCATCGTAAAAGGTATGGAAAGAGCAGACAGCGATGTAGATATTTTTATAGTCTGCAAAGGAGAAAAGTCAAAATTAGATGATAAATTGACAGATCTGACAAATATTTCTCAATAAATTCGGCAATCCTGTATCACTGATGATAAAGCACAAGGAAGAACTTCAAGACTTGAAAACCAGATCAATTTTCAGGGAAATAAAAAACGGGGAAATCATCTTCAAGAGAGAGGGATTTGAATGGTAAAAGGTATAGGACTCTTACGAGAGGTGTAATGGACCCGGCGGGATTCGAACCCGCGGCCTTTGCGTTGCGAACGCAACGATCTACCCCTGATCTACAGGCCCGAAAAATAGAGAAATGGGTTATTCTTTTTCTACATCCTGCCCAGTTCTTCAACTGAAACGCTTTCTACACCGTTGACTTTGCTGAATACTTCTTCGACTTTCTCAGTTCCGCCTTCGATATCGCCGACTTTTACAACTACCATTAAGGCTTTCAAGCCGAATGCGACAGGTTCTTCTGAGAATCCGTGAATTCGCGCTCCTTTTGGGATAGCTTTTGTCAGGGCGTCTTTGAGCGTATTAAGATCAACATCCATGCCCGAAGGCATTACTCTTATTTTTGCTGCTACTTCTCCCATTATCCTCACGGCCCTTCGAATCCGCATCCAGGGCATTTATATGAATTGCTCTGGTGCCTGCAGGCTGTGCATCTTCCGATCTCATTACCGCATTGCGGGCATGGGAATCGTGCATAACCACGTTCAATAAGATTTACTCCGCATGAAACACAAATTGTTGCTTTTTCTTTTCTTGGCATAATATTCTCCTTATGTTGGGACTTCCATACACATCCGAAAGCTATTAAATTTATCCTTTAATAAGAGTTCCTGTAATATTGCCTTTTAATGCATTTACCACCCTTCCCGGACAGTTTCCATTAATGATCTCGCAATTCATGTTATTTTTCATTAGAAAATCCGGAAGTTGTGCATCCACACAGGTCTTGATACCAATGAGTTCCTCTGCTTTGATTTCATTTTGAAGTGCGCCGTTCAGGTAAATACCATCCACATCCGTGACTTTGATAAATCTTGCCCCCATCCTGGAAGCAAACCATGCAGCAATGGTGTCGGAGGTCACATCCCATGTGTGGGGAAGCTCATCGTTGTTCTTAAGGAAATCATACGGCAAAAGAATGTATGTCCCGCCACCTTTGAGGTCGGGGTTATCTATTAGTTTCGCACCAGTCCCATCAGCAAGATAATACCCATACTGCTCCATTGCCAGTATTGCCATCCAGTGCGCAGCTTCTTGCGATGGATTGATTTTACGCACGGTGTCAGCGAAGATCGAGCCACCCGGAACTATGAGTATAGTTTCCCCGGTTGAATTCGTGTATTCCAAGAGGTCTTTTATGATTCTTTTTGCGCTCCGGATCAGGCTTCCGCCAAGTTTTATTAGTATCATGGTCCTAAGCTGACATTTTCTCAGAGAAAATATCTACGGGGACACAGATAGTCTTATCCCAATTTTCTTTCGTCTGAATCCTCCATTCAATCTCTTTAGCCACCTTTGCTGTGAGATATTTTTCACTGCATTGCTGGCAAACCCCAGCTGGTACATCTTTGAAAATATACAATTTCCCTTTATAACGATAATCTAATTCAACAATATCACTCTTCACTTCTCCGCCACAAAAGGAACAATCTCCATATTTATGCTTCATTTTCACCTCTATAGGCTCTCGTTCTTTCATCAATCCATTTTGGCAATTTAGGTATATATACTGTTATTATTCTAATCCAATTTATAGATGTATAGCCACAGACAATGTGAATTGGTCGGTTTTGTGAATAGCCGAGGATAAGACAGCTTTGTCCCCTTGGATCATCATGATATTCTTCTAATATCTCACCATTGGAAATAACTGTTTCTAAATCAGAGATTGTTATATCTTCAGCATACCTTTCCTTTTCTGCATGAAAGCTAATTTCATATTCCTCATGCTGTATCTTCTCCTTGATTTCTTCAATATTCATCCGATTCTCAACCTTCAATTAATTTTATCTAAAGCTTTCGGTTCTGATTTGAAGATGTCGAATCCATTTATCACACATTCTACTACATAATCCGAGGGATCTTTAAGGTATAGGCTAATTCATGAATATTTTAGTGAATTATCATCATAAATTGTTTTATATTTAAAGCATTCTTGAATCTATGAATCATCCGATGGCAATTTGCACAAAGAACTGCCATATCGTCTCTTGGAGATACTTTCGCATTTTCTTCCAATTCTGCAAAAGGAGTTATGTGATGCGCTCCGATATAATTTCTGCCAATTTCACCGTAATTTTCTTCAAAGTTGAATCTACATGCCATGCATGTATATCCATGTATTTCTTTTGCTTTTTGTGCTAAAATTGGATTCCTTTCTACAAATTTAGGATAATGAAACATTTTCTTTTCTTCAAGGCTTTCATTAAGTATCCCTTGTTCATCTTCTTCTATGCTGGCATAATCATTTTGGATATTTGTTTTATTTTTATATTTATTAAAATCTACGCTTATGAATAGTGGTAGAATTTTATTTATGAAGAGATCTTTTTGGATTGCAACTAATGTTTGTCTTTTTCCGAGTACAGATTTTACTTCAGCATCATCAATTTTTTGTTTCAAAAACGATTCAATCCATTTTACTTTCCTTGTATTCCTTAACCAATAAAAATCATCGCTTTTCACATTTTTATTATATTTCCATTCATCTTCCTCTACAATTCCAATACCATAGATGGTACTAGGACTACTATATGCAACAATAATATGGCCTTTTTTTATGTGGAAAATAAAATCTATAAGTTGATTAGCTATATAGCCTGGCCTTTCTTCTGAGGAATATTTTTTTCTTGTGTATTCAAAAATTTCATCTTCAGTTAAACCATGCAAATCTTTTTCATGAGCCCATCCAATACCAATCGTTCCATTGATTAAGCAATCATTCCAACCATTAGCATTATCGCTTTATATGAGGTATGAGATTAACATATAGGCAGTAACGGTACACCCCGTACAAATAGTATGATGCCTGTACATGCTGCTTTTGACCTATAGGTTTAATTCTTATTCATTTCCCTTTTTCAATCCATTGATCACCGCATCATACCTCTGGCAAATCCTCTTCACAATATCCATCTGCGCATTCTTATGGGTTGGTATCAGAATATCGGCCCCGCCGCCGATGTCTTTTCCATCACTTGATGTGCCATAATCAGGCGCTATCTTTACGCCGTCCCCTGATATCCCAAGTCCCATTTCATTTATCATCCGGGATACCATTTCAGTCTGGGGCATGACCTTTGCGGTTATGAAATTTGCTTTTTCGATATACTCATCCTTTAATTCCGAAATATAATCGAGGCTCTCTTTTACTTTTCTTCTGCTTCCGTATTCGGCAAGCATATTTATGGAGTTGATCAGGTCTTCAAATGTTGTTGCCTGGATCTCGATTATCCTCCCGTCAAAATATTTGCCCACTCTTTCCTTATATCCTTTTGAAATTACAAGGACGCCCATCTCCTGTATGAGGTCATGCTCCTCTTCGGTTGGAGTGTAAGGGTTAATAACTTTATATTCTGTTATACCGCAGAGTTCCATCAAGGATTCATACATTGGAGTTACACCGATTCCCTGTTTCCCGAGCCACTTGTCAAGTCCCATTTTCTGCTCCCTGGCAAGTTCTATTATCTTTCGTTTTATAGCTTCAGGGTCGCCTGATTCAAGATTGAAATACTCTGCAAACCTCTGCGTGGTCGCAAGAAGCCGTGTTCGCCCCTGCTGTACCGCAGAAACAAAGCCGCTTTCCTCAAGTTCCCTAACATGGTCATAGGTCGCAGCGCCCCTCCTGTCAACAAGCTCTGCTACGGTTATGGGCTGGTGATAAGCTATCATGGCAAGCGTCCGGAGAACAGGTGAGCGCAGCTCCTTGGGTGCTATTGACCTTACCTTTTCTGCAAATTCAGGTTTCACCTGCATTATGAACCTGCCCTCCATTTCCTTTATCTCAATAGCACTATCCCGCGCTATGTATTCATCCGTTAATTGACTGAGTAATTCCCTCACGTTCTTTCCTTTTAACAGGTTCTTAAGCTGTTTCTCATCAAGAGGCTCACCTGATGCAAAAAGCGCAGCTTCCAGGATTTCCTTATCGCCGCTCATGATGCCCCCCTGCTTATGAAAAGCTCGCCAAAGAATTCTTCCTGCTCGATCCATATCTCCTTTCTTGTAGCGAGGAATAAGATAGCAAGATATGCCATTACTACTCCCGTCCTGTCAAGAGCGGAAGAAAGATCTGAAAATTTAATAGATTTTTGTTTTTCCAATAATTCATTCAAGATATTCCTCATCTTCCCGATCCTGCTTTCAATATCTTCTTCATGGGCGACTGAAAGAACGTCATCAAGAGTAGCCCGGATTTCATCCTTTTTATTGTCAACGCGATTGAGTCTCTTTTTTTCAAGCGCTTCCGCCCTTTTTAATTCAGTTAATAATTCTTCAAGCGTCACCGGCCTTTTCGAATAACGGCGAAGAGGCATGGAAGGCACAGGATAATCGCTTATCTCAAAATTATCCGGCTCATTATCTATCTCTTCAGGAGGTTCTTCCACTTCAACCAGTGCATTTGATTTCATGCGCAGCAATATCGATGCATAAAGGAGAGTTCGCCCGGATACGCGAAGATCCATTTTCTCAAGTTCATCAACTTTCTTTAAGAATTTATCCGTAAGTTCAACAATATTGATATTCCATGGGTCGATTTCGCCGTTTATTGCCATATTTACGAGAATTTCAATTGGTTCTTCCAGTATATCTTCGTTCGGAATTACCTTCGCCTCTCCTTCAGTCATATTCTGATGATAATAAGCATATAAAGCACATAAGGATTTTGTTAGATCATCATACTATATTGTGTTTTCCACCGTCTTCTGAAAGCAACACTACGCGGCTTCCCCTTGATCCATCAGCAATGCAATAGCCAAGCTCACGTGCAACCTGTCCTGAAAACTCAAGGACTTCATCATGTTCAGGCATGTTGTCCGGAGAAAGGCGCTTTCTTGAAAACCCAAGATGCATATAAGCTTTCAATTCAACATAATCAGGCTTTGCAAGTTCTATAAGTCGCGCATAACCCTGCGGATCTACCATATTTACATATTTGGTAAGGGTTATCCTGACCGCTGTTCTTGTACATGATCTTTTCAAAATCTCAAGTGATCTTATGATGTTTTCCCAGCTATTCCCTAGCGGAGAACAGGCTTTTTCATAGATTCTTTCATCGGGCGCATTCAGGCTTATATAAAGCTGCGTTGGCTTTATTTTCCCTACCATTTCGGGAAGCGTACCATTCGTGACCACAAAAGTTGTCATGCCATTTTTGTGGAACTCCTCTATCAATTCTGGAAGATAAGGATATATTGTGGGCTCACCTGATAGTGAAATTGCCACATGCTTCGGTGAAAAAGCCTCTTTCCACCTTGTTTTATCCATAAATTCCGAACCCCCATAACCTGAAATAAGCCGTCTGTGTTCATTAAATACATCTTTGACGATCTCTTCAGGAGAATCCCATACCCGGGGGAGTTCTACGGGGACTTCCACGGCCCGCCAGCAGTGAAGGCACCTGTGGTTGCAGGCAAGAGTTGGGGTCATCTGTATGCACCTGTGGGAGGCCATTCCATAGAACTTTGATTTATAACATGCCCCAGCATTACGTATGCTCTTGTTCAGCCACAGGCATGTTTTTACGGCGCTATGGGTTCCTGCGAGGTGATAACCGTGTTTTTTCAGGAGGGCCTTTGTAGATTCCGGAATTGAAGTCATGACATTAGTTTTATTGGGTTTTTCAGTTTAGTTTCAAATGAGCGGGGTCAGGGTTATTAAGCAGCTAAATCAAATAAACATTTTCTGTCCTAAGAACAGAAAGTTATTATATACTAAATAGCATCATTTGAATAAAACCTATAGAGGTAATTTAATGACAAGAAACATCCGAGTCGAAAAAATCACACAAACCCCTATTGAAAAACAGGAGATTGAGATAGTAGAAAGAAAAGGTGTAGGACACCCCGACAGCATGGCTGACGGCTTTGCAGAAGCGGTAAGCAGGGCGCTTTGCAACGAATATATAAAAAAATGCGGTACGATACTTCATCATAATACAGACCAGGTAGAGGTCGTAGCCGGGCGCTCCTGCCCTGATTATAAGGGTGGAGAATTGATCTCACCGATTTATGTATTGCTTGTGGGAAGGGCAACAAAAGAATTCAAGGACATTAAAATACCCGCAGATACAACAGCAGTAAAAGCAGCAAAACAATACCTGAAAACCACGCTTCCGGATATTGATTCCGAACATGATGTCATCATAGACTGTAAACTTGGTTCAGGCTCAACTGATCTCCAGAGCGTTTTCAAACGGGGAAAAGCCCCAATGGCTAATGATACATCCTTTGGTGTGGGCCATGCTCCCTTTTCTGAAGTGGAGCAGATAGTTTATAATACCGAGCGCCAGATGGTCCTTAACTTCAAGAAGGATCTTCCCGCGATCGGAACAGACATAAAGGTCATGGGCATGAGGAAGAATGATGAAATAACACTCACAGTCGCATGTGCCATGATAGGAAAATATGTTGATGACCAGTCACATTATTTTTCAATAAAGGAAGACCTTCAAAACAGGATATGTGACCTTGCCTCGGGTTACACCGACCGTGAAGTGGAAGTCTTCGTCAATACTGGCGACGATGAATCAGCAGGCTCGGTTTACCTGACCGTTACGGGAACTTCGGCTGAAATGGGTGATGACGGCTCAGTAGGGCGCGGGAACAGGTGCAACGGCCTGATAACCCCTAACAGGCCGATGAGCATGGAAGCCACAAGCGGAAAGAACCCCATAAACCATGTAGGAAAGCTGTACAACCTTCTTTCTAACCAGATGGCCAATGATATTGCAACGAATGTATCCGGGATCGAAGACGTATATATCAGGATCCTTTCCCAGATCGGCCATCCCATAGACCAGCCGCTGATCGCAAGCGCCCAGGTGATACCTGAAGATGGTGCAAATATGAAAGTCATCAAATCAGAATCCGAAGCGATAATCGATAAATGGCTCTCTGATATCACAAAGATCACCGATATGACCACCAGGGGAGAGCTGGGAACTTTCTAGCTTTCCACTATTTTTATATTTATTTTCCGGTTCCGGGGACCGTCAAGTTCAACAAAGAAAATGCTTTGCCATGTGCCAAGCACAAGGTGTCCGTCTTCTATAGGGACGATTTCACTCATTCCGAGTAGCACGGCGCGCAAATGGGCATGTGCGTTATTATCTATTTGATTGTGTGTGTAGCTTTTGTTTTCAGGAATAAGGTTTTCTAACATGCCGAGAATATCATTCCTGAGCCCGCGCTCGTTCTCATTGATTATTATGCTGCTTGTAGTGTGGCGCGTGGAGATAACGCATATACCATCCATTATCCCGCTTTCTTTTACGGCAGCCCGGACACGGTCGGTTATGTCGATGAGTTCTGTTTGTGTTGTGGTATGGATATCCATGATTTATAAGTATCGAAATTATACATCTATTTAACTATATAAGTATCCAAAATATTTTGTAAATCTTCTTCTATTTTCCTCAAATCCCGATTCCCATCGATTTTAATCCATTTTTTTGATAATATTTCCCGGCTTACCATTGTCTCATATAAATTATTCACGTTTTCTAATAATTCAAGATCTTTCTCATGCCTGTCCAACGTGTTTTTTTGTTTGAATTTTCTCTGAAGAGCAAGCATTGGCGGGATATGTATAAACAGGGCCAGATCGGGCTCGATGACATCCATCGTTTTAATTATTGATATAGCATTTTGGAAATTAAATCCCTTGGCGCATTGAAAAGCAAGCGTGGAAGAAAAATATCTATCTGTTATCACGATCTTGCCTTTTTCTAATAATTGGCGGATTTTATCCTGGTCTTTTAATATATCTATGAAATATGCAAAGAATTGTTCATTTATATTGAGCTCGATTTTATTATGAAGATAATCTTCAATTATTTTGCCCCAAATGCTAGAGTAATCGGGATATTCATATTGGATTACATCATATTCCTTTGATTCCAGGAATTTTTTCATGAATGAACATAAAGTGCGTTTTCCCGCCCCATCTATACCTTCGGCAGCTATTAAGAATCCGTTCTTCATTGTGATCATTTATGTTAAAGTATTGAAGACCTTATTTAGATTTATCTACACATTGATATCCTACACATTCATCGTGGTAACACCCTAACTTCTTAATTTTTTGTTTAAGATTAAATTTAAATATAATTAAAACTACAGTGTGCTTCCGTATGCCTGATAGATTGAGGATTCGATAATATGAAAGAAACAAAAATATTGAAGTTCATCGCTCTTGCAGCAGCCATCTGTGCCGTACAATTTACTTTTCCCGCTCTCGCAGCAGAACCGGGTGAAAATGCCATCAACGGCGCAGATACCGTATGGGTACTTATCTCGGCTGCGCTGGTCATGCTCATGACGCCTGCTGTGGGTCTTTTTTACGGGGGGATGGTAAGGAAAAAGAACGTACTCTCAATTATCACACAAAGCTTCATCGTTCTTGCACTTATAAGCATCCAGTGGATATTATTTGGATACAGTCTTGCATTCGGTCCTGATGCCGGCGGACACGGTCTTATCGGCGGCCTCCAGTGGCTGGGCTTAAACGGTGTCGGAGGTGCACCAAACCCGGATTACGCCCCTACAATACCGGCATCGGTGTTCATGATATACCAGGCCATGTTTGCCATAATAACCCCGGTACTTATAACCGGAGCTTTTGCTGACAGGATGAAATTCAGCACATTCATTGTTTTTACCCTGGTATGGACTACAATTGTATATGATCCGATAGCCCACTGGGTATGGGGAACCGGCGGATGGCTGCGGGAACTTGGCGCAATTGATTTTGCCGGCGGCCTTGTTGTGCATATAAGCGCCGGGCTATCAGCCCTTGCAGCAGCGATAATCATTGGAAAACGCATTGGCTTTAAGAGCGATAACATGGCGCCGCATAATGTACCTATGACAATAATGGGCGGGATCCTGCTGTGGTTCGGCTGGTTCGGATTTAATGCGGGAAGTGCTCTTTCTGCGGGAAGCCTTGCTGCAAATGCCTTCATTGTGACAAACACATCCGCAGCGGCCGGAGCGCTAACATGGATGGCGGTCAGCTGGAAGCACGGCGGAAAACCTAATGCCCTTGGAATTGTCACAGGAGGAGTCGCAGGACTTGCCGCAATTACACCTGCTTCCGGATATGTGGGGCCGCTTGCTGCAATAGTCATAGGCGGCGCAGCAGGGGTCATATGCTATTTCGCAATGCACTTAAAGAATAAGAAAACCATGATAGATGACTCACTTGACGTTTTTGCCTGCCACGGCGTGGGAAGCGCATGGGGTGTCATATCTACAGGGATTTTCGCTTCAGCTGCAATCAATTCCGGAGTATCAAACGGTTTGATATTCGGTAATTTTGATCTAATTAAATCCCAGTTTATCGCGATAATTGTTACTGGCATTTATTCATTTGTGATGACGGTCGTAATCCTTAAGATATTAAATGCAGCCATAGGTCTTCGTGTTCGGGATGATGAAGAAATAGAAGGCCTTGACATAACGCAGCATGGAGAGAAAGCATATGTTTAAAAAAATCGAAGCAATAATAAGATCAGAAAAGCTGGGGGAAATCAAGAAGGCACTTGCAACTGCCGGTTTTATCGGTCTTACCACATACGAGGTAAAGGGACGGGGGCGGCAAAAGGGAGTCGTACTGCAATACCGGACACAGGAATACAGGGTGGATATGCTTGCCAAGACTAAAATTGAGCTTGTTGTGGATGATCCCGATGTCGAAAAGGTCATAGGGATAATCTGTGAATCAGGAAGGACGGGTAATATTGGCGACGGCAAAATTTTTGTATTGCCGATAGAAGAGATAGTCCGGGTGAGAACCGGGGAAAGAGGCAAGGACGCTATATAAGCATCATTGCAATCCGAACTCCCCCAGCCTCTCCTTTGCGATATCCCTTTTCTCCTGATGGTCTTTCAGGAACCTGCACATCAGTTCAGCCGCAAATTTCTTGCAATTTCCGCATACGCGCGTGCCTCCCACACAATCTTTATAGAAATCCATCAATTCTTTATCATCCTCAACAAGATGGTACAGCAATAACTCATACACGCTGCATTTATCAGGCTCCCCACCGAGCTTTTTCTGTTCTTCCAGTGTAACCCTGCCGCCTGTTATTGCACGCATTACTTTCTTTGCCCCGTCTTCGGGTTTGTCGGTGAGGGCTATATAACTGTCAGGTATGCTGCTTGACATCTTGCCTCCCTGGAGGCCGGTCATGAATTTGTGATATGTGGAGGCAGGAGGCATGAAAGCATACCCCCCATACTTCAGTTCCACCTCACGGACAACTGGTTCCACTTCTGCTAAGGCTTTTCCAGAAATATCCACATGTTCTTCGTATAATTTTCCGCCAGTACGCTTTGCAATCTCTTTAAGGGCATCTTTTGGGGCCGCTTTCCCGCGTACACTCACGAATGTCTTACTTGCATCCGGTTCTTTATTTCTTTCAGGTTTGCTTGCCTGTAAATTATTAGCCTTCTCAACTGCCTTAGATCCTTCTTGAACAAGAATGGTATCTATAGTAAAGGTTGTACGTTGTTCTATAACAAACATATTGATCTTATAACCAAGCCCTCTTGTCAGCCTGATATGCGGGTCCTGGTCAGAGCCTACGGGAATGACAACAGGTTTTGGGCCCCCGAATTCCTTCAACTGCGGATGCAAGATGTCCGCGCTCTGGGTAAGTGCGCTCACCATGTGAGAAACATTTGTTTCGCCTGAAAAACCGTATATTGCAGAAAGTTCCGAAAAATTGGCTTTTATTCCAAGCTCAAATGAAAGGTCTTTCACAGGATTGAACCCTGATTGGAAATAAATATGCGCACCCGGCTCAAGACCAAGAGCAATAGCGCTCAGGATATATTCATTTAATCCCAGTTCACGGCATTCCTTCCAGCTTTTTCCTCTTACTGCATGCGCTTCCATGTCCGCTATAGCAAGGAACACATCCCCGCCCTGCTGCTGGTGCCAGATTAGCTCTTCCATGACCATTTTGTGCCCCAGGTGTGCTTTTCCAGAAGGCATAAAACCGCTAAGTGCAGCAAAAGGCTTTCCTGAGAGCATCGCCCCAAGAACAGAATCATAGCTCCTGTGCCCGAAAATCACATGCCTTCGCATATACCTGTGGGGGTTCTGTATCTTTCCAAGGAGGTCGTCAAATCTTGAAATCCCGAATTCATCAAATAATTTGGAGTAATTATCGATTTTGACAGCCCCCCAGGGGTCAAGAGTGGTCATGTGCCCTATTCAGGGTTTATGAATATGTAAAGTTTATTGTGGTCTTTTTCTATAAATTTTATTAACCTTAAGATAACACTAACATCAATTAATATATCTTATTGGCTCCTGACATCAATGTTTCAATTTCGACTACCAGAGGAACCGCTTTGTTTCCCTTTGCACTTTCAAATGATATTGATAAAACATCTCCTGAGCTGAGGTCTATTCCATTCTTGATAGTGTCAATGGTAATAGTCATTAAATCCCCTTTATCAACTAATGGGTTACTGGGAGTAAATTTCATCCCGGAATCAAGAAGCATATTCGCTGTGAAACCATGTTTGATCCCACTGTATGGCTCATAAAATAAGTCAAAGAAAGCCTTACCATCGGACATATGTATTATTACTTCCGATAAGTTAATGGATTGGCTTCCGGCTTGCGTTGTTGCCCTCAAGTATAACAACGAAATTTTTCCATCACTTCCAACAATTCCTTCTATGGATTTGATATTTAAACCTGTGGAAATATCCCTCATATTTTCTGTTGCAACGCTTGTTGCCTTATCCTGCATATTCTGAATAGTAGTACAACCTGATGTTGCAGTTACTATTGAAATTATGAATAATATTGTAAAATATCGTACGAAATTTACATTAATTCTTTTAAAATATTGCACCATAATCTTACTCACCCAGATTCTCAATGAATTTAAAGACATAATATCTCTTTATATTTATAGCCATTTTATTTTCTATATATCAAAAAGCTCATGTACATATATATGGTTGTGAAATGAGTGTGAAACTCATTAAGCATTAGTTTTGAAAAACTAAAGGAGTGAGATTATGGATGTAAGTAAAGCGATAATATCAAGAAGAAGCATAAGGGCTTACGAATCCCGTGGGGTGGAAGAGGATAAGCTGGTAAGAGTCCTTGAATCGGGCAGGCTTTCTCCTTCTGCTTCGAACCGCCAGGAGCGCAGATTTGTAGTGGTAAGAGATGCAAAAACAAGACAATTGCTCTCAGAAGCGGCGAGGAACCAGGGATTTGTGGCAGAGGCGCCCGTGGTGATCGCAGCCTGTTCCGTTGAAAAAGATTATGTTATGTTATGCGGCCAGCCTGCTTATACGATTGATACCGCAATTGCCGTGGATCATATGACCTTGCAGGCAGTTGAAGAAGGACTTGGAACATGCTGGATAGGCGCATTTGATGAAAAAAAGGTCAAAGAAATATTAAAAATCCCGGAAGATATACGGGTTGTCGCGCTTTTGCCCATCGGGTATCCATCAGCTATCCCGCGCCCCACACCGCGAAAAAGCCTGGATGAGATAGTGATGCATGAGAAATGGAATATTTGAATGTTTTTGAATACTTGGAACATAAAAAGTTGGTCCGAGGGGGGATTCACACCCCCATATCGCGAACAGAGGAGCACCCGTTAGGAGGTCGGGCTCGGACACGATTTATTAGGTCATTATGATGATGGAGATGATATAGTGTATGTAATATTTAAGGTTATCCGTCGGAATGATTTTGCTTTTCCAGAGGTTCATGTAAGACCCTGGATGGCAAGGAAAAAAAAATCAATTTGAACTTGTAAGAAGATATATGCTGATTATTGCAAGAACGATCCCTGCTATTATCCGGAGGTTTATTTCATCTTTTAAAATGACCACGCCAAGTATCACCCCGATAACCACATTCAGGTTCACTACCGGCACCACCTTCGAAAGGGTTTCATGCTCAAGGGCAAGAAAGAACAGGATTGTTGCAATTGCTGCTGCTATGCCTCCAAAAATGCTATATTTAATACTGGAATAATTTAAATCAAATCCGCTCCTTGAAATAAAGTAAGCCCCCAGGATAAGCTGCGCTGCGAATTGCGCGGTCACAAAAATCAATGACGAGGCTATAGCGTTGCTGTTCGAGGATAATTTAATGAAAAACTGCATGATCCCATAAAGGAATACGCAGGCGATAGCATATATGATCCAGCTCATTGTTTTTGGTAGCGCATAAGAAGAATAAGTTCCTTTATTTCACTTTATCCCGGATATTCCTTTCAATTTCATCAAAAGCCGGGGGCCTGATCTGGAAAACATTTGTTCCTTCAGGGAATTCTACGGGTCTTCCCTCAGTGATGATGAGAACAGCGCTCGAATCAGCGGGCATTTCTCCAAGAACCTTTGCAGTAAACTTTCCCATTTTATCCTGCAATTCCTGCATTTTTTTGACCAGATATTCCCGCCACCCATCAAAATTGATGTCTTTGCCATAAAAACCTTTGTGGATTTCCTGTATTTCAGGGATAAAAGATTTGGAATATTCATCAAAAAGCAGCTTTGATAGCTTTAGCTGTCCGGATTTTTCAATGCCCCTGACAACAGCGCCGCTATCAATAAGACTTTTAATCAGCTTATAGTGATTTTTATCTTTTCCGAACTTTTCAAAATATTCAATGCCTGCTTTTTCATCCTCGTTTATTCCTTCCACATAGAGGATGCTGATTTTTCCATAAGTTGAAATGAAATGATTTATCTTTTCCCTGATCTCTCCCCAGAACCGCTCCACTTTGGCCATATCTATATCATATTGAAAAGCCAGTTCTTCAAAAGGAAGTGTAGGGACAACATATAATTTCCTTTTTGCTGAAAAGGTTGATGCTTCCGGTTTTTCTATTTTCCCAAGCTCTGCCATGATATCCTTCTTATTATTGAAGAAATATAAACATTGCTCTTTAATTGTTTTTTTTCTGGATCCCATCTTGATTCTACAAGCTGCCGATACTTCTTTCCTCCAACTGTCGTAGTTCTATTGAATGACATAGTTACTAATTAGTAACTATAAGTATATAAATATTTCGGTGTGTGAAAACAATAGCAGAAGTCTGATGGAATGCGTTTTTCAGGGGATCAATTTAGGTTCATAGTGACCAAATGTGCCGATGTTCAGGCTAAACTATTAATATTAGCTGAATTTTGCTGCACCACATGCGTCAGTTCATGCGCCATCAGTCTTCGCCCTTCGTACGATTCAGGTGTGAATTGACCTCCACCAAATACGATGTTGTTTCCAACAGTGAAAGCCCTGGCATTTATTGATTTCGCGGTTTCAGCCTCATGTGAACCTGTATGCACCCGCACCCCACCGAAATCCGCACCAAACCGCGGCTCATAGAAAGCTCGCACGGATTCAGGCAAAGGCTTTCCGCCGCCACTGACAGCGTTGATACTGGATTCCAATTCCGGGGTCACTTCAGGAGTCGAGCCAGAAGCTTCTTTTTTCTGGAGTTTTTTTCCTCTTCCTGCTCGTAGATATCATGGGGCCGGCCAATTCTTAGTTTAGCCTGCAAACCCCCTGATTTGATAAGCCCCCCAACTGCCTGGTTGCCGATGTCTTTGAAGGAACAGGATTTGTCCTGCTTGGCTTCAGGCTTTTTGGCCGCTGTCCTGATCATCTCACCCATTTGTTACCTCTATTACACCCGCCCTACATATCCGCTTAAACCGCCCGGTTCATTTCGGTTCCGGTTTTATTTCTCAGATGTACGGCCAACCACTTCCGGTTCGCCCGATGGCCGATACGGGTGTGTGACGGTGTAAATGTTTCCACCCGGGCTGCAATGTTTGTCCTTACGGTTGCACTCGAGTTTGGACGTGAATTCCACGGTCGTGTCCTTTCCCTTGGGGATTTTCTTAGTTGCTTGAAGGATGACGAGCTTCTCGTCCCGCCCCCCCGGATCAATGGTAATGATATAGGACCTCCCAACCACGACCTTCTCCAGGTTCAAGCCCTCGATCAACTTGATGGTTTGCCTCTTCGCCGGCGCCCCCTTCTGGGTGGGTGGGACGGTGGTCTGGCGCGGCTGCGACGCTTGTTGCCGTTGTTCCTTGAGAACTTGTCTCAATAGTTTAAGGACTTGAACGAGCATGTCTCCTCCAGGTACGAGTCGAACAGCTTTTTCGGCATCATCAATGATCCGCAGTGTGTCAGCCATAGCGTTCTGAGGTGATTGTGACATCGGGCCGGAGATTCGCCCCTGGAGCTTATTCAACAATTCCCCGAGCGCCGATGAGGCCCCTTTCGGCTGTGCTCCCTTGGCCGGAGAGCCTTTTCCCGACGGCGGCGGTTTTTCAGCCGCACTTGCCTCCGAGGGTAATAGGAGAAGCAAAAGCGCGGCAAAACCTGCCAGCGCGGCCAGACCCATGGCGGCTTCTGCAAAGAAGGCAGCTATAGCCGCCGCTGCCGCAGCTATTGCTGCTACAATGACCTCCCAGAAAACGACCACGATGATGGCCACAACAATGAGTGCAACTATGGCCAAAATAGTCGTGCCCCATTCCTCGAGGAATTGCCAGACAGCATGCGCAGCAGCGGCAAGCGCGGAAAGCACCGCCTCAAATGCGTAAGCGATCTGTTGCCCCAATTTGTCGGCGACCTTCTTTAGTTTGTCCATCATCTCGGCGATCATACTGGCGGCCCGTGCTGCGAGCCATGCCAGTTCGATCATCGGCCGGCAGAAGTACCAATACATCCCATCCAGAGTCGTGAAGATATGGATCATCTGCGGGAGTGTCGCGGGAGAGAATGGGAAAGGAAGTCCGGGTAATGCCCAATTCGGATTCGTGGGCACAATCATCGGCTCCGCTATTGAGAGCATGCTGCCCGATGCTGCCGCGAATGCATCTAATGCAGTAATGTAACTGAGGAGATCAGCGAGAGCAACCGGAGTTGGTGTGGTAAATGGCTTGATGGAACCGAGCATCACAGGGCCGGGCACCGGTGCTGGCAACGGAAACGATGCAATGGGCGCCGGAAACATGCGGCCTTGGGGAACTGCCGGCACAATACCGATAGGCCACGATCCGTACAAATCTACAAAACCGGGCATCTGGCAATCGACACTGCTCCCAGCCGTGCCGCCCCCCGGAATAGCGACTTCGGCGAACATTGCCGGTGAATACAGTCCCACCATCAGCCCTTGGATGAATCGGTGAATCTCAGTGCCCAGAGTGCAATTGTCTGCGCTGCCAATGCAATTCCCGGCGATGCCACGCGAAATGCCAGGCGGCGCACGCCGAATGCCGGGGGATTCGCCTCCTCCTCCTTGTTGCACGACATGCGTGAGCTCATGCGCAAGCAATCGCTGGCCGGTTTGTGTATGTGGCGAGTAGTGGCCACTACGGAACGAGATGTCACTTCCGAGAGTGAAGGCAAATGCGTCAACGCTCCTGGTCGATGCATCTGCCCGTGAATCCGTATGCACGCGTACATTACTGAAGTCATGACCAAAGCGCTGCCCATAAAAGGCGCGCATGGATTCAGGCAATGGCTGGCCGCCGCCGCGGAGAGTGCTGATACGTGATTCTAATTCCGGGGTAACTTCATGAGTCGAGCCGGGAACTTCTTTTTTCCGGAGTTTATCTTCCTCCCCTACCTTAGTTCCTTTATTACACCCCGGACACTTGCGCTGGAGGGCAGGATTAGAAACTTTTGTTTCTTTCGAAACCTGCTTTTCGGACATCCTCATCACCTGCTCAGCCACCCGATCCGCTTCCTGCTCGTAGATATCCCCGGGTTGGCCGATCCTGAGCTTTGCCTGCAAAGTCCCTGATTTGAGAAGTTCTCCAACTGCCTGGTTGCCGATGGTTCTTTGAAGGAACAGGATTTGTTCTACAGGCGAGCTAATGGATTGAAAGGGGCCACTCTTTTTCGTTTGAGAAGTCTTATTTTCTCTTTTGGCTTCTGGCTTTTTATTACTTAAATTGGCTATTTCAGCCATTTATTATCTCCATTATTTCATATTTTACAAGCGCCACGGCACCTATATCAGATTTTAATTTTTTGGACTGCAACAAGATGATTGTCCTTAAAACCTCGAAGTTCCATAAAAGATGCATCTTGTTGAGGAAGCTCAAACTGGGCCGAATTATCGACAACATTTAAACTTCGTTGAGGTCGATCGTCAAGGAAAACATCCATCCTTGAGATATTCTCGGTCACTGCGTTTACAATAAGTGTTCCTTCAGATATGGAATTTACATTGGCGGATAGCTTATATACCGGCATGTTAGCGAGAATGCCCGCAGCATGATTGATCAAATCGCTATTATCTTTAAGTAAATCATCCATGGTCATATTGTGCTTGTAATCAGGAACAACGCCCAGATCCTCTAAGGGCATTCCTTCATGTTCATGGACACGCAATGTTCGCCTTATTGCGACACGCATGCCAGCTTCATTTGGCAGGGCTGCAAATAAATCAGGCATTAATTCCCGTAGCAGTTCATGTGTCCACACATTGGCACCTCCAGCTCCTGTATTAAGACTTGTACCTAGTATAGCACCCACCTTATTGTCCTGAAAACCCGCTGCGAAGATATCTGTCGCGCTGTAGCAGAGAGCATCTGTAATTAGTACTACAGGACCATGGTATTTTTGACCGGTCGTGTTGCATGCTTCCTCTGGGGTGATGGAAAAACCCTGTGAAAATATAGCGCCAGTCTCCACAGCAAGTTTTATAGATTCAACCCATGGAGAGAGTTCCAAATCCTGTGAATGTTGACGGCAGAGTTCATAGGTTAAAGGTGTGTTGATGAACTGTGTTGGCTCAGGTTTGATATGATGAGGGGTGAGCACCTGCAGAAGTCGTTCACTGGCATAGATAAGGCCACCACCATTACCGCGCACGTCAACAATAAGACCGTTTTGGGGCAGCAATTCCACCAGACGAATGAACTCTGCAACAAACTCGTCATCATTATCGACATTAAATGTGAATATCCGGATATGGCCGTAGGTTCCAGAAGGTGTTTCTACGCTTCGAGCACGAAACACGGTTGGCATGGAGGTCTCCAGGCCAACAGCTGTGGCCGCTCGCGAGATTTCAGCTCGTGCTATTTTCTTCTCAGCTATCACAGCATCAGGAGCGAACAGAACTTTCTTTACTTGATGAATTGCATCTGTTTTAATATCAATACCGAGAGCTATCGCTTCTTTTGTTGATGAATTGGGATCGACAGAACCGGCTTTATGTTCAGGTGAGAAAACCAGCCAATCTTGTTTAAGTTCAAGCTCGTTTCCATCTAAAGATCGATATCCAATTACAACCCACTCCTCTTCGGGAGGTAATGAAATCATCATCGGTCGAATTGTCATATTATCGAGTCCTTGTGCATGCCGTGCCTCAAGATTGCTGCCAGCCTGTCGATCTGCGTTAATCTCTACAGCTCTTTCAATTGGCACTCCATTCCAGTACAGTACTCCAACACCTACTTTAAACGTGGGGTGGTCAAATCCCGAAATTAATTTTGAAACTATATATTTTCTGATTCCATCTTTAAAATATTCTTCAATTAAAAACGGAAGGAAAGCTGTTCTTTCATTAAAAGGTGCCGGCAACAGATAGTTGGTGTGGAGATCGCGCAGCGATGTAAAGATTTTTGTCATCTCGCTATGAAAGCGGATTTCGCTTAACGTTTGTTCTTCAGGTACCTGGGCAAGCTGATACTTTAGTAATTTCAGCCGCTGGATGGGATCTATTGCATGCATGGCACGCTTGAGCGGCATGTGGGCATAGAACATTTCCAGCAACATCAGTGCCTGGTCCACCAGCAATCGCATGTCTGCAAGCGATAATTTTCCTGCCGTCTCCGAAAAAGTCCGCAGATCCGTGATTCCTGCAAACTGAGGTTTGATATCTTCACGTATGCTCTTTGCAATCTCTGCACTGCCAAACGATTTTATGGGTTTTCTTTCATCAAACTTTTCTTTTAATTTATTACTTTGTAACATATTTTCCTCTTTTTATTTATACGATGTTCTGAAGGATGTCTGAAATCGACATTGATTCTGATACCATAAAAATAGGCATGCTCACCCGGGAATACGTTCCCTTCTTTATTCAACCGCATACGGACTCCAGCTTTTACTGTAAATGCATCATCCACCAGGTACGTATCGAAAACATTGCTCGCATGCTCAGTTGTGCGGTCTGCAAGTGCCAATCGAGCAATGCCAGGCGCAGCCTGAGCCAGCAAGGGCTCAACTGCTCCCGCCGGATGAGTTAGTGGATGGCCTCCTTTTCCCACAGCTTCAGTTCTGGTATGAAGATGACCAATAAAGATAGCGTGAAAAATTTCTGGCTCTCCTACAGCCTGCACCTGCCATGGAGGCACTGAAAAATCCATGTAGTAAAAGGCTTTCTCAGGTTCTTCCCACTGGATAGTCATGCCGCCACTGAGATAATACTCCTTAACCTGCTGTGAAACAAGGCTATCGTAAAGATTGATATAGGGTGTAAGGTCGCATCTGAACCAGCCTCCAAATAATTTGCCAAGCTCTTTAGCAACCTGACGGGCGACCTCCGGAATGGAGATTTGATTCCCACCTGGTTGCGATACCGATATCCTCGTACCCCGAAGCAGTCGGTCTCTGGAAGGCGCTTCTAAAGCAGCCGTTATCTGCATTTCTGAGAATGGATAAATCCCGATAATCATTTCCTCTTCAATCCGGTCTGAAGGGACAAGAGGCATTAACATACAAGAACCTGATTTATCATTTTGTTGATCCATGCTATAAAATCACCAGCTATAAACAATGTCAAGACAGCCATTAATAGAAAATGATAATTTATGGATTGACGATAATCCTCAGCGGGAATGTATTGGTGAGCGCTCCCGCAGGATCATTGATTCTGATTCCAAAATCATATGTGCCTGCAACGGAAGGCGTGCCGCTTATTGTACCGGATGCAGGGTCAAGGCTAAGACCAGGTGGCAGTGAGCCGCTGTCTAAAGTCCATAAAATGGGCACCTCATAGGGTGACGGTGTAGCAGGTGCTAAAGTCAGTAAAAAGATATCTGTGGCAAAGACCGCGCTTGTGATCTTTGCACCGTAATCCCGGATTTCGATCCTCACAGTATGTCCTTTTCGTGGGATTGCCTGGTTGTAAGCTACTCCTTTCCGGACTGATGGCAAAGATGACGTGAAGGGTTCAATCAACTTAACGACCTTGCCGCTATGTGCCGCTTGAGCATCGATTCCCTGTCGATCAAGTGCTGCATCTTGCAGGATTCCTCCGATCCTGGAAATGGCGTGGTAGTTAAATGCCCAGCCGAACGGAGAGATAGGGAAGAGAGGAGTATTATATGCGGCGTTAGGGCTTCTTACATTGACCATATTAATGGCACCATAGGCGCCGCCAAGGCCAACCCAGATGTTCTTGCCGAGAGACTGGAACCCTCCCCAGAACATGACAGCATTTGCCGGCAGCCCAACAGAGAGAGCAAGAAGCGTCAGTAGGTTTGCAAAATCAGTACAGATACCGACACCATCCGCATAGACCGACAGTGGATCTGCGTTGATCGGATCGCCAGGGTCATAAGCTAAACCATCTACACCACGCAGCCCATGGCGTATCGCATCGCCGGCTGCCATGATGCTACTGGCACCAGCCGCGTAACCTGTTGCTTTTGCAACTGCGAAGTTATATAAAGCAATAAACGGTATGCCGTAAATCCAGTAAATGAAGTGGAACCCAGTTGTCGTGAGGGGGGCCCAATTTGTACCGTTGAGTGAGGCATCCCAGGCAAGTTGATAGCTGCTGGGACGGACTTCTGTAGACCCTGTAAGTCCAGCTACCGACACACCTGCGACATTAACAGCTTCACCAGACACTGCTGCCGGTGCTGTCCCGCGTACAGCGCCTCCTTCCATCACGCGCACCTGAATCTGGGGGATATTGATTCTAGAAAAGTTGCGTCCCACCCGAAAGCGGGCGTTTAGCACCGGGCTAGTACCTTTGGTGTAAGCAGCGGCGTGATCAGTTGAGGCCGGGATCCAAATGGGATTCACTTTAGGATCGCCACCGTATTGAGTCAGTGGGTGATTGCCTGTAAATTGAACCTGCTCCGCTGTAGCTGAATTTAGCGGAATGAACGCACTCATCGGCCAATCGGGTTCAGGGCCATATGCTTGCAGGTTTTGCGCCAACCATAGATCATCACTACCCACTGCAAAAACGCGACTAAGAAAAGCTGTTAGAATGGCATTACCTGCTTCTTTTCCATTTGTTTTCCGCAAAATTTCGAACACTGCGCCTTTGCCGCCGCTATCACTCCAACCTTTCATTTCTCGCTCGACACGCAGGTGAATGGGCCAATTTGCTTCTAAGCCATAGAGAAAGATATTTCTTGCCAACCACAGATCATCACCCATTAGATTTGCCTCAATAAACCTTAGAACATCTGGGTCAGTTTGTCCCGCATGGCGGAGTCTATTGAAGAATACACCCTTGCCTTCTGTAAGCCAGATTCTCTCCAGTTCCTCTGACAATGGACTGCGTTGGAGCATCTCTGGCGATACTAAACCAGCAATTTGCACAGGGATTTGAGTGCCTTTCTCGACTGTTAAATTGATTTTTTTCCCACTATTTACGGGCAGAGCGCTATTCTGTTGAACCACATGGGTCAACTCATGCGCCAGCAAATGCTTCCCGGTTGAAGTTTCAGGAGAATATTGTCCTGCACCGAATACCACATTTCTTCCAGCAGTAAAGGCTTTGGCAATCAGAGTCCGTGCCATCTCGGATGCCTTCGAATTGTTATGGATACGTACCTGGCTAAAATCACTGCCAAAGCGCGGCTCATAAAAAGCGCGCACAGACTCAGGCAATGGCTGGCCGCCGCCGCTGATGGCGCTGATACTTGATTCTAATTCCGGGGTGACATCGGGAGTCGAGCCAGGAGCTTCTTTTTTTTGGAGTTTCCGGGCAGGATTAGAAACTTTTGTTTTATTTGACACCTGCTGTTCGGACATCCTCATCACCTGCTCTGCTACTCTGTCAGCTTCCTGCTCGTAGATATCTCCAGGTTGGCCGATCTTGAGTTTAGCCTGCAAGGCACCTGATTTGAGAAGCCTCCCAACTGCCTGGTTCCCGATGGTTCTTTGAAGGGACAGGATATGGTGAAAAGGAGGATTCATTGATTGGGAGGATTCCGTTTTTCTCTGGATTTTAGGAACTATATTTAGACTCTTTGCCCCAGACATTTTATCCATTATACTGATTCTTTCTTCCATATGTCACTTCCCGCATATCTCAGATATTTGTGCCTGAATATTTTCATTAGATTGCGATATGCACCTTGCGCCGAATATGCCCTAATATTACTGCTCATAGCGAAATGAAATAATTTCACCGGTTGAGGCTGATATTACATAATGAGGCCCTCCACCTACAGACAGAGGATTTTTAAGCTCATAATCCACATACCAGTTATCTTCTTTTAAAACAGCCTTAATTTTATAAATTGTAAGATCACGATATATTTTCGACGCATCTTCATGGGCTATTTTTAATGCACTTTTTTTATCAATCATTGGTGTATCTCCTTATTTGTAGGATAGAAATAACGTCCTTAAAATCAATTAAACCATTCCTTAAACTTCATCATAAGAACCGTCTTTTGTAGCTTGTGGCGCAAGCCCACCTCCAGCACCGGGGAATCCTCTATCACCGGCTAAATGAAGTCGGGCAGCCCCCGTAGAAACATCAGATATTGCAGCTACTACTGGGAAAGCTCCTCTAATTAGCAAGGGTACACCATTACGTGTTGCCCAATTTATGTCAGCACCACTCGCAAATGGCGCTCCCCAGCAGCCTCCCACGTTTGGATGAGTGTGATATCCCCCCACAACAATAGAGTCCGTAACTTCAGGAGGATCATTTATTGGAAGTTCTGCCTGCCCTCCAGGGGCTACACTTCTTGTTGACAAGGCACCGGTTATAAGGTTTAGGTATATGAATCCACCTTCTTCATGTCCGACTCCGGGAACAGGCGGTGCACCTGGTGGAGGATTACACGGATGCCCAGGAGGAGCGGCCGGATTGTGCTTATTCCATATAGTTACAGCGGGGGAAGATGCAGCCCAAGCAGCTGCTAAAGCAGCCCCTACTGTTGGATCTGCAATCATTCCAGCACCGTTTGGTGCGCTTCGCCCTAATAGTTCTATAGTTCTTGCGAAATTGTTCCAGCTAAGCTCATTTTGTATCGATTTAAGTAATGTATGATCCGCAAGTGCAGCAGTTTTATCCGGGGCTGTTGCAGCCGATACTTTGATCTTTACCATTTTGTAGTTTGTACCCTCTGACAACATCCAGTTAAGTTTCTGAATCAAGGTTCCGCCAAGCAGATCAACCGCCTCGGCCATCTCCTTGTCGTTGCAGGTACTTACGAACTGCACTTTCATCCAATCGTCGGCTCGTACAGTTTCCTTTCCAGACGGTGCGTTGTTGATTACATCCCTGACCTTTTCCCAGTCTGTGCCTTCATCGAACATCCATTCCAGACTTTTGTAGAGGTCGCCGTGCATTGCCTTCACACCGCGATACATTTCGTCGTTGTTAAATGAGCTGATAGCGAGTTCTTTAAATTCGCGGCTTGCCAGTACCTGCCGCGTTTCATTTTCTATCAGCTTCCCCATCACCCAGATAGCTTTTTCCTCTTCGTCGTCCCTCAAGAATTGCCGAAGCTTGGTAATGTTTTCAGACTCGGGGGGTGTAGGCTGACGACCAATAATTTCTCCGTCTCCTTGCTGCGCCACATGCGTCAACTCATGCGCCAATAGTCGCTGCCCTTCTCCCGATTGAGGTGCGAATTGCCCTCCACCAAACGCGATGTTATGCCCAATGGTAAATGCTCTAGCATTAATGGATTTAGCAGTCTCAGCTACCCTTGAATTTATATGCACCCGCACCTGGCTGAAATCACGCCCGAAGCGCGGTTCATAAAAAGCGCGCACAGACTCAGGCAGAGGCTGCCCGCCGCCATGTAGGGCCTTGATACTTGATTCTAATTTCGGTGTCACCTCAGGAGTCGAGCCAGAAGCTTCTTTTTTCCGGGCAGGATTAGAAACCTTCGTTTCATTTAACACCTTCGGTTCTGGCATCCTTATAACCTGTTCAGCCACCCTGTCAGCTTCCTGCTCGTAAATATCTCCAGGGCTGCCGATCCTGAGTTTAGCCTGCAAAGCCCCTGATTTGAGAAGCTTTCCAACTGCATGGTTCCCGATGGTTCTTTGAAGGAACAGGATTTGTTCTACAGGCGAGCTACTGGATTGAGAGGGGCATGTCTTTTGTGTTTGAGAAGGCCTGTTTTCTCTTTTTGTTTCTGGCTTTCTATTGATTACCTGGACTCTTTCAGCCATTTGATATCTCCATTATTAGCAAAAAGGGTGGAACAATATTAGCTACGGCACCTTTACACGGCATTGGCGTTAATACACCCAGTGCAAACGGATACGAACTCGTGAGCTAGTTGTGAATTCGTTTGTGAATCGAAAAAAGAATTGAAAGATGATCTTCATTTATTTGATCCACAGGAGGAGTAAATCTTGATATTGTCATTATCGATCCTCTCTACCAATTCAGGATTAATCATCCCCTTATCATAATCTATCCATATCTTCCACTTCTCGTTATCCTTACAATCAAAACCTCTGCATGGTACTGTTCGGTGTTCCCGAACCGTGCATTTGTAAGTATTCCTGTCCATATGAACACAGTAACCATCATCCCCATGAGCGATCAGATAGGGCCGGCCAAATTCCCAGCGAATGATCCCCTCCTCAACATCCTGTCTCGAAAGGGCGAAAGGAAGTTTGCAGCAGACCGCTTTGCAAACAGCCAGTCGGCTCTGGCAGTCAACTTTTGCTTCCTGATCAAAAGTATATTTATCATATTCAGGATCCTGATACATAAGCCCCAATCCACTATCAACGAACCTATTAACAAGCCTCTGTGCAACCTGCTTTTTGCGTTCATCCAGTTCTTCAATCATCAGAAGCCCTTTCTCATTGAGAATTTCAATGAGAGCATAAAGAAACGAAGCTGCCTCCAGGTTTTTTGTTGTGTTGGCATTGATTCGATTATGAGCATAGAGCAACCCCGAAGAAAGATCTTTATGGATGTTTGCGAGGATTTCGGTTAAGTCTTCATTTGATGAATTCATAATACCTTTTTTATGAGGTCTCTTATTTCGATTTTCCAGGAGCGGGCTTTCCCAGAAGGCGCTGGACAAATGCATTGCCCTCGCGTTCCTGAAGAAATTTGATTACCTGCTGGCGTAATACTGAATTAACTGGCTTAGCAAGCTCAGGGCTCATCAATAACTTCACAAGCTGATCTGTGGTCATGGCTTGCAACTGTTCCATTGTTGGAGTTTTAGAAACAGACTGAATAACTTTTCTTACCGGAGTAGGTGTTTTACTTTCAAGTTCTTGGTCTTTCATGATACCTCTTCTAATAAAAAATTAATATATTTTATTTTTTTATTATAATTGATTCAAGTTGTTTGAGTGTCCTTAAATGAGGTTCATCTGAAACAGCACGTTTTAATTCAAATTCCTTTTCAGAAAATCGCCTGATTTTCTCTCCTGGTACTGTACTGGCAATTTTCTCAAGTAAATTTATCATCTCAGTGATTTTTTCCTCTTCAATATTTGCCTCTCTTGCATGGTCTACAAGACTTGGAAAACGGCTAATAGGTTCACCAGCATATTCTCTTATTAAATGAGCGCAGACAGGTTCTCCACAATCGAAAATAACCACAGTTTCCTTGGCATTGCCGCAACAACCCGGTTGCCAGGCCGCATCAACTACGTAACACCCGGGTGGTACTTCTATCTCTGCATATCCCTCCTTAAGGTCAGTTTGATAGATTCTTGGATCAACAGAAATATCAGAACAAGGGCGAGCCCATGCAATACCGTTGACTTTGGCAATGCTGCAATCATCAGGTTCTCTTATCCATACATAGATTTTTCCCATTAGCATAACCTCCATATATTTTTTTATTTTCTAATAATAACATGGGCGTACGATCATGAATTGTATGCACTTCTGATATCATTCAACTTTTCTTCGCAGGTCTCGTTTTCTCCTTTGCAATCCTTTCGATTTTTGGTAGAACCTGTTCAGTTGTTGCAGGACAAATATATGTCTTAAATATATTTACAGCTGTATCTAAATCTACACAGCTATCTTTCCATCTTGCATAATCTACAATATATTCAATAGGGAGCTTCTGCGGAGCCAGAAGCCTCATCCAGTGCTGCAATAGGCCGAAGCTCATAACATACTTCCTGCAATCCCAATTATTTATCATGTAAGTTTCAATTGGATCAAATTCTGTACCAGAGCTATTTTTCATATTTAAACAGATACTTCCAAGGACTACATATATATCATCGCAGCAATCCCCCGGGCATGGCATCAAAAAGTCTTCACAAATAAATGTTCTGATTCTCTCTTTATAATCTGTTTCAGACTCTGCTTCACCCTGCATATATTTGATGCAGGGATTATCTTTGTGGTCAGGGATTCTAAGAGGTGTTGGGCAGCATTTTGTATTTATTTCATTTACAAGTTCGAGGCAATAACCTTCTCGAATTCTTGAACTATCACAAGCCTTTTCCTCACATCCCCCGCCGGGTGCATAAATCGGAACCTGATCAGTATCATTTTCCTTATATCGGATTATTATATACAACTTTCTTACATTGATCTCTCTATCAGTTTCTACACAAACACTTGCTGGCACTTTCGGACCTGATTCTGATTTTAGAATCTTATCAATGTTCAAAGAATATTCTTCAGAGGCAAATATTTCATTGCCTTTACAGTCAAGAGCCAGACCTGGTCTGATTTTGATCGTTGAACTCGGAGTTGGAGTAGGCTTTATCTCCAATCCGCATACAACACCCCACCCATGCAGCATTCTGTTTAGTAATTTTCGCTTATCAATATGATATTGCTGCTCTTCTCTGAAATCTCTATCCGTCATGAGCATTCCATGGAAATATCGGGCCCTTTTGAAATTGTTATACGAACAATCCTTATCTTTTGAATTTTTTTTATTCATTATTAATCCTCCTTTCACCTATTGATTTCACATTTTACTATGTTTCGATTTGTGACTTTTGTAATCCAGATTTTCTTTAACATAAAACCAGCTAACAAAATCACCGCCCTGAGTGCCATTCCCTGAAGGTAATTTCCCGCCTATGAAATTTCCGTCAAGAGCTTTATTTGTTTCTTTATCAAGGATATGATCCCCCCTGAGAACGATCTTGAAACCAGCTCCTTCTTGAAGAGCGGAAATTTCTAAATCGATAAACCAACCCAAATCAACTTTAAACACCCATTTTTTGATATTTTCATCATAGAAAATCTTTCCGGGAATGTATCTGTCTTCTGAAAATCCCCCTTCCCGATCCTCACTATATTTGACAATAAACAGGAATGTTCTGGCGTTCACGCCCGTGACTTCTCTATCAAAACCCACTTGAAGACCAGGTCCTTCTTCATCTGGATTGTCTTTATTTCTACGGATCAATTCTACAAATTGAGACCATTCTATATCCTTTCCATGCAGCCAGTTAATACTAGTAATATGAGGCAAGTCACCATGGTAACAATTGATCAGATCATAGAGCATTGGATTGCTATAGACAAGCTTTCTTCTGGAACACAGGTCAATTTTGAAATATCGAGGGTTTTCAGGGACATAAGAAGGAACAATCGTAACCTCGCCCAAAATCAAACATGAATGTTTGGGACATTCCCTACATCCTTTCTTTAATTCTTTACACAGGTAATGATGTACTGTTTGATTCTTGAAAACAATGAGTTCATGTTTTTCTTTTTTAACAATAAATTCATCTGTCCAGGTTTCGTTGATTATGAGAACTACTTTAGTTTTTTCATCGCTAAGTTTCAGTGAAAGAGAGTTATTATCCTTAGTTACCAAGATGGTGTTACCATCGGAGGTTCTTGTAATTTCTGCTGTTTCTGCCCAATCAACATTATATTTCTGTATTAGATATTCTTTAAATCTCTGCTCATCTTTTCCTGGAACTTCATCCCAGCCAAACCAGAACCCTATTCTATTGTTTAATGGGCATAGCTTGCCAGATGTTACCTCATTATCGATATCTTCCTTACACCTGACACTTATTTTGAAACTATCCCTTATTCTGTTATGCTCATATTTTTCTTTCTGATCGCAACCTTCATGCTTAATATTTATCGATTCACTTTTACATTCATTATACTCAAGACAAATGACCAGCTTTTTTAACTCTTCTTTTTTTACCTTTTCTTGGTGGCATTCGGATTTTTCCGGATCCAGGTCAACATACTGATCTTCACATACCAGTATCTCCCTTCCACAGCAGTCAATTGCCAATCCTTCAGTTACTTTCACCTGTGTATCAATGTATCCTTTGTTGTGGTCATTGGGATCTTTTGGAATTCGCTTAACATCCAGACCGCAAACAATTCCCCAGCCATGTAGGGTCCTGTTAATGAGCCACCGCTTTTCATTGAAATAACACTGCTCTGCAAAATAATCCCGAACGGTCATTAACTTTCCATAATAGTAATTATTCCGTTCAAAAAAGGGTATTTTGCATACACTACATCGTCTTTTATCTTCATTTTCTAACATCTTTTCCTCCTTTTATCTTTTTAAATCAGTTCAGTATCTTTTTCCACCTTTGAATGAAGTTCAATTTTGCCGGCATGTTCTCCACCCACCATTAGAATCCCTGATCCGATAATGGAATTATCTCCAATTATAAAGTGTTCCTGGTCAGACATCCTTGTATTCATTCCCACATATACTCCTGAGCCCCCTTTCATATCACCCGTAAAGATTAAATTGTACATCGTGTGAGCAGGTTTTTCCCGATCCAGGATGCGTTTCAACATATTTTCATTAAAAGTATTATCTTTGAGAGAAAGATCAAGAACAACCGTAAACCAGTGAGCTATTGAGGAAAAAGGTTCTCCTGAGACTTCAAAGATATCTCCATCAATAAGGGCAGCCCTTCCAAGAATAGAATCTTCTCCAAGCCTGAATCCCCTCACAGGGGTCTTGAGCAACAAGCTATTGATTCCTAATCTGAATGTCCCTTTATCATTTAAGATCATTGGCTTTCCGATTCTCGAAGGCTCTCTTATCAAAGGTTTTTTCCCGGTATAGGTCTCTATTAATTTTTCGATTCCAGAAAGTGTGCCTTTTTGCTTATATAGCGTATATGCATCACGAATAAATCTTCTTTTTATTTTTTCATCCCATTCATCTTCAATTGCTATGTTCAGCCAGGAAGCAAGCCATTTGAGAAAAACTTTTGAATCAACCGTATCCGGGTCAAAATATTTAGAAATATTATATATCCTTGTCTCAAGATCATAAAATACTGTTTCAAAAATTGACAGGAACCGTTCTAAGAAATCTTTGCTGACCGGATCATCCTGACCGATTGGATTTTCCTGATATATAGCAGGTAAATAACGCAGATATGATTCGCGGGGATAAAACACCTTCATCTGATTTATTGAAGGACTGAGATTTTCATCAACTGTTGATAGAGCGATTTTAACCCATAAGTAGCGCCTGGTATTTTCTCTGAAAAGCATATCCAGTCGAGTTTTTTTATGTTCCAGATCCAAAATCTCATCATTTAAGGCATTTGTCTTTTTCCCACTTTTTTCACTTATCGATAATATTTCAGGACCGATCCATTTATTATTTATAATATTTTCCAGGCTAATTCTTTTATTAATTATTGATTTCTCAGGATCAGAAATTATTTTATCGATACTTCCTTTTAAATCTGAATCGTTATCAGAATAATAATAAACTTCAATGACAGTCTTAGGCGGTATATTTCCCTCCAGGGATAATCCATGCCACTGAGACTTTTCTTTTCCATTATCTAAAGTCTTGGAATAAAAGTAACCTTTTTCTTTTGTAAACCTTCTTTGCATGCTAAAAGAAGCTATTCCTTTATTGCAGCTCACATACAAATTGTTTTTATTATCGACAGCAATGCCAGTGATCTCATCTTTGAGATCAGGTATTTGAACTGTTCCAATATAGCTTCCATCAGGAGCAAATTGATAAATAAATTCAGTATCTGCAATAAAAAAAATTCCATTTTTATCTATGGTGATGATAGAAGGAACAAAATCCTGATTTTTATTACCTTCATTATCTCCAGGAATTGTAAGATCAATATACCCTAAATATTTTCCATCGTCAGAAAACTTAAGGATACATGCCTTGAAACCTTTATCTTCTCCATTTTTGCATTTTTTATCAAGTATATATAATATATTTTCTTTGCTTATAGACAGACTTAAAGGTTCATCCAATTCTTTGAAACTTGATTGAGGTAATTTTATCTGAATACCATGATTATCGTACTTCAAAATTTTACTATTTTTATATCCTCGAAGATCAAGAATATACATATTCCCCTTTGTGTCCATTATGAAATCAACAGGGTTTTTTATATATTCCGGTATATTGTTATCTTCGATAAATTTATCTATTACATATTTAATTTGATAATTTTCCCTGGAAAATCCCTGTAATCTTTTATTCCCCGTATCAAGAACCCAGAGTGTATATGTATCAAAAATAATTTTTTTAGGATTATAAAATTTTCCAATATCTTTGCCGCAGCAGCCAATACAGGATGTCCCGATTCTTTTGCCTGATAATGCATCGTAACAGTAAAATTTACATGACGTTGAATCCAGCACATATACCAGTCCGCATTCATCAAGTGCTACTGCAGCCGGATTCATTTTTGCAAATATATTTACTCTGCCATTCTCTTTTTTTGCTACCAATTCATGTTTTCTATTATCGCTAATGAACAGATTTACCCTGGTTTTCTCATTTATAAGATGAAGCGAAACATATTTATTATCAATGAATAATTTTATTGTATTTTCATTTATTTTTTGGATTTCTGCTGTTGCTATCCAGTCAATGGAAAAATTATACATTAAAAATTCTTTCAATAATGTTTCATCCTTTCCAGGAATTTTATCCCAGCAGAACAAATACGTTTTTTCATCCAGTTCTTCAATCCATCTAGTAAACGTCGGTACGGAAAAAAGGGTGATTCCTTCATCTTTTTCAAAATTCAGGCGATAAAAAAGACCACTTTCCCACTGGTCTTTTGTCTTAAAAATCTGAGTCCTGAATTCCCGTTGTATTGTCATACTTTTGCCTCTATAATTTTAAACTGGTGTTCACCTGGATATACCAATGATATAGGAGAAATTTTGATAATGCCTTTATAATGTTGGCCTTTCTCATCAATAAATGAAAGATTCGTTGCATAATCTACGCCCTCTACTTCATCAATTATCTGATATATTTCAGAAGGATAAGCTGCTCTGCCAAAAGGCCATCCTGTTCCATCAGGTCCGCCTTTCATAGGACTCAAAAACTGATCAAGCTTTTTCTTCGTAAGCTCAATTATATCCTTTGGACTTTTACCTTTTTTTATATAAATATTACAACTTATTGTGATCTTTTCATACTTTGGGCTAATAACAATTATGCTCGTGGTTATCAAACGATGCTGATCCAGATGCCGTAAAATAGTCTGCAGAAAACCTTCCCCCGCAACTGGAGTAGGGTTTCCTTCTCTCATATAGGGAACTGCAACAAGAGTAACCGTATCAGGTATTTTTATCAAGGGAATATCAGGATTATAATTTGGTATTGCTTTTGCTCTTGCTACCCTTAAACCAGGTGTATGGGTAGCTAGATATTCATAATCATCTGATGTAATAGCACGATAAATCTCTCTGCACTCTTTTTTAGCCCTGTTTATTGCATCATCCAGGGTTTCAGCAGCTTTTCCTACTGTCGCTGCTCTCATATTTTTCCCCTTTATCCCGCTAATTCCAAATTCATTGATCAAAAAGTTCTGCCCACCTGGAATATTCCCCCCTGGTCCAAGTGTGACCTTATACGAAACTAGAATTTGTTGAGAATCAAGTGGAATACGGCCATTTAAGCCATTGCCAAAGATGATTTCATTTTTTTCTTGATTGAATATGTAATGGGTATCTTCAGGACCCGATAATTCGAAATCCTCTACCTCATACCAATATTCACTTTCTCCATCCATTTTCTCAAGCTGAATGACCAGACGGTTCTTTTGGATTTTTTTTGGGAACACAGCTTCCATCAAAAAGCGATTTAATGTCCTAACTTCAAGATCAGAACAAAATTCTAATTTTTTTGTAAGGTAGTATATATTGATTTTGCAATTCTCAGTCATTACAAGAAATTCATAGGTTCGGCCATCAGATATCCTTAAATTCAATCTTGTGCGTTGATAATTAAGTACAATAGAGAGACTGTTATTTTCATCAAAGACCTCAATAGTATTTAGAATTTTTTTATCTACATTCGCTGTCCTTACCCAGTCAACATTGAAGTTGAGTATTAGCTTTTCTATGAGGACTTTATTATCTTGAATTTCGTCCCAATTAAATAAAATTTTCAGAAATTTTATTGGCAGTTGTGATAAATCTACATATTTAAATGAATTAAAATCATATAATTCTCTAATTTTTAGAATTTTATTTAGGGATTCAATGACAGCGTATTTCAAGACATCATCCGGTTCTTTATCTCCATTCCATCCATTAATACAATCTTGAGTCTCTTGTTCAAACAGACTCAAGATCTTTTTTTCAGGACTTGTATCCACTGAATTTCCTTTTTCTTTAAGCTGATTCAATAGACCTGGCCAGTCTGTAATATCTTCCACTGCAAAATCAATTCTATTGATATAAGGGTTCTTTTTGAGCTGCACGACCTGATCAGGAACACCCTTTCCTTTCCCTGGATTTTCTCTAATTCTTTCGATCTGGACCGCCGAAATGGTGTTAAGCAAAACCTTGCTGACCAGGGGCACGATCTCATAACTCCCTTTTAATATCCGGCATTGAATCCAGTATGCACTTTTCTCTTCATCTTTATCAATATCCGATGGCCAATCAAAAACAAATCTTCCACTTATGGTCAAAGCATTCGTAGCATCTTTTTTGACCGGGAGGTTTTTCAATTTTCCCATTGCACTGTATTCCCATATCAATGTTGCAGATGGAAATAATGCAGATGGTTCATCGCCATGGTTTCCTGCTGATTCTAGGTCTTCTTCATAAAGGACAAAAGTAAGACCGATCTCTTTTCCCGGAAAACTGTTATCAAATCCTAATTTAAGAATCGCACCAACAGGGGCTGCATCCCCAAATGCCGCAAAATATACGTCTCCTTTTTCGTTTGATCTGGTGTTATCTATTGTCTGAGTATCAAAGGTTGTAAGAATTGATTTGATCTTCCCCGGGATAATTGTCAGGTTTTCTTCAGTTTCGAATATAATTTTTCCATTACCTCTTTCTGTAATAAGCCGCGTACCAGCTTTAACCGGTTCAAGATTATTATTGCTAACATCTTCAAATGTTATATCTGCTCTTGCAGGCTGAGCAAATGCCGGAGCCATCCCAACAAGTTTAAGGAACTTCCGATAATTTGCATCTGTTACCCTGTTAAGCTGATATATCTGCATCTCTGCAAGCCATGCAAAAAGTTCAATAAATGTTATCCCCGGATCACTGAAATTATAGTCGGTCCATTCCTTGCCATATCTTGCAAGCAGCGTACGTGCTTCATTGACAATATCATCAAATTTCCTATCATCAAGATTTACATTTTCAGGAAATGCGTCAATTAAACCCATACTATTCCCCCTTTGAAAATTGTGTATTAATCGTATGTTTTCCATTAGATACAAGAAAATCAGGTCTGATTTCTATAATATCTTGACTATATATGTTCGATCTACCATTCTCGTTTTTCACAATAAATTCATCAGTTCTGCCATCATTGATTATCAGATTTACCTTTGTCTCACTACTGTTTAGTCTCAGGAAAAGATAGTTTTCTCCATCAGAAATTTTAATTGTTCTTGTTTTTATTATGAGCTTATCATTTTCTTTATTTACAATGAATTCTTCAAATAGAATATCATTGATCATTACTTTTATTTTCGTTTGTTCATGGTTCAATTTGAGTGAAAGACAGTTTTTTCCATCAGATAACTTTATCATCATAACTTTTTCATGATATTTTGAGAAAATTCTTTCGATTTTAGCAGTTCTTATCCAATCCTCAAAAAAATTCGGAATAAGAAAATCTATAAGCCTGCTATCATTTTCCAAAAACTCATCCCAGCTGAATAAATTTGCTTTCAGCTCATCGCTATTTATGATATTTGCTGTTCTTACCCAGTTTGCATCAAAATTCGTTATTAGATAATCCAGCAGTCTGGAATTATCATCACTTATTTCATTCCAGCAGAATAAAAACTCTTTATTTGGTACATCATAGTCTAATCTAAGATTGTCTATATGGTCAACTCCGTCGATCTCTCCCAGGAGCGCATAAATATCAGAGACATTTACATCCCTGCCAAAATCCCATCCTTCTCCTTCAGGGCCGCCTGTTAATGGATGGAAAAATTCATCAAGTTTTCTTTTTACTTCACGCTCCACCACTGAGATCAAATCAATTGAAGTAACGAATACATCTACCGAAACACTGATATCAATATACGTTGGGCCATCCACCCAGACATGCCCCGGGATAGAAATTATATTTGCACAGTGATCTTTAAGATAGTTCCTCACTTTTCGTTTCAATTCAAGGGATGGTATTGGCTTTGGAATATTTTCATCGGGAACTATGATAACAGTTACCCAGCCATTTTCTTTTAAATGTTCATTATTTGTGTTGGTTTGATTATTGGTATTGGAAAGACATTTTACTTTTGCAATTTTTCTCGAAGCTTTTTTTACAAGCCATTCAAAATCTTCAACCGTTACTGCGCGGTTTCGATGGCTGATCATAGCAGGACCAATTTCAAGCATCTGGTCAAGTGTCGCAGCTTTTGCGCCGCTATCAGCAGCTTCCGGGTTTAATACTTTATCAATTCCTGATACAGCTGATTTGAGCGATTTAATCTCCCGTTCCTTAATATTTCCCTCAGCTCCTCCGCCTGTTTGATATAAGAACGCTTTGACATTATTTTCACCCATTGTCGGAATCAACCCCTTAGTGCCATTACCAAATTTGATTTTTCCTGTGGCACGGTCAAGAGTGTAATGGCGGTCTTTTTTGTTTGAATCGAAAAAGTTCTGGACTTCTGACCACAGAACCCATGTTTCAATTATCTTGCCAGTTTCATCTTTTACTTCAAAAATGGGATATACTTTCTTTCCGTCTGGTTTTTTATCATTTTCAAATTTGTAAATTAAATCCTGTTTTTCCTGGTCTGTGAGTACCTCTTGTACCCGTATTTCCTCTCCTTCAAGAACAGGTACTCTCAGGAATGAAAATACCTGGTCAGGCCGTCCATCACTTGAGCCCAGAATCTCCTCTCTTATAGTTTCAGCCTGGACTGCGAAGGTTGTATTTGGAAATATGCCACTAAGAATAGGATATTCTTCTTCATATTTGCCTCTGGTAAGGCTTCCTTTTATCCAGAAAAGATGTTTTGAGGCTATGGTCCTTGCAGAAAAATCAGAAGGCCCGGCAAATTCCAGAATACCGCTTTTAATCAAACCTTCAGTATTATCAGAATACCCTTGAAGTTCATCCCAATCAGTATCTTTACTGTATGACCATTTCATAATCGGTTTATTCTCTTCTGTGAAAGGAGGAAGTTCCTTTGCTGCAAAGAATATTCTCAAAGGCCCCCCCTTGAGGATTTTATCAAAACCTAAATAAATGCTAAGAAATTCTTCATCCAGCTGGACAAAAGGTTCGAAGAACTTGTCAGGGATCTTACTTGCTTCTGTCTGGTCGAGATATCTGAGATTATTATATATTATACATTGCTCCGGTTCTTTCTTTTCTTCAAAAGAATATTCGAGTGTGATCTTCTCAAAAATAGGTGGTTTGATATTGGTTTTTGTGAAATTTAATAATTGTGTTGAAGCTGCATCATTAGAAGAAGCGATGTTATTATTCGGAATGAAAATTTCCTCTCCATAATTGCCTCCTATTAACCTGGCCCTTATCCAGTAATTCTCTTTCCCTGCAATTTTTGATTCAACAATATCATTTGGCACTCTTAGTTCAACCTTACCTTCCGTAAGAAGATTTGATGTTTCATCTTTGATTTCTTTAAGGACAGTCCAGCCTGTACTGGTCAAATATTCCCATGAAAGAGATGGGGTAAGGATTTGTTCATTTGGATCTTTATGTTCTATCCATGAAGAACGATTTTGAGGTTCAGTCGGAGAAGGAATAATCCGTTCTAAAATCCTGTTTTGACTTGTGTCTGAAAAGATAAACAATTTATTAATATTTTCATTCAATACAAAAGGTGAATTGGTGAGCTTAACAGGCATCTGATGGTCTGTATCCCAATTTTTTTCATTGTTATATTCATACAAAGAATTATCCATTCCTTTCAGAAAGATATGTATGTTCTTTTGAAATCCTCCTTGTTCAGGTCTTATGGCATATATATAACCGTGAGGATCAGAATCAAACATGATACCTTTATCATGTTCTTTAACATTCCAAGACTCTCCAGTACTATCATATTCCCATAATTGATTATCATCACCCCTTACATAAGATAATATGGAACAGGCATCATCAGAAACCCAGGCAAATGGTTTTGAAGCTACTTTTACGCTTGTTGGTAATGATTCAACACCAATCCAGGAATGATGATTATTACTGTCATCTCCCATTTTGCATTTCAATTGGTATAATTGCCCATCTTTTCCTTTCAGAAATACTCTTACAATATTTATGTCAACTGTTTTATACGTTACCGCAAAGGGTGAAGAGTCAAAAGTTTGATTATTTTCATGTGGATGACATTTCCAGCCTCCCTTCCTTTTATTAAATTCGTACAGATAATTATCTGATGCTATGACAAAAACAGACAACTCAGTGTCATATATTGCTGCAGGATCGGAATTTATATCCACATTATTTTTTTGAGAGTATATATTCAGTTTGCCATTTTCCATTTTTGCATTAAATTCATCAGTTCTACCATCGTCAAAATTTAAAACAACTTTTGATCTTTCTACATAAAGTTTCAGCAAAACAGAATTCCTGTCCGTATATATTTTTTTAGTACAATCATCAATGGTTTCAATTTTTTTTATTTTTGCAGGATCGAATCCAAAATTCAATTTGAGATATTCAATGAGTTTTAAGTTATCTAACCCTGGAATTTTGTCCCAATTGAACAAATATTGCTTTGGAGATTGCCAATCAATCCACTCCCATTGTATTTTTTTCGTGTCAAATAACCTTTCGATAAGGTGACCATTTTCACCCCTCAAGAAAATAGACAATAATTCTCTTTCCTGGACAGATGTTGAAGAATTAAAAGGGGGGTACACAACAGCGCTGGATGCAGATCTGGTGAAGATCGTTGTGTTGGGTGGGAATCCATGGTCAAACCATTCCGATTTTATATCAGGATCTTCTGGATTTGTCTTAATTTCGATGAATTTTCCAAAAAAACCTCTTAAAAAGACTCTAATTTTTTTATCAAATATGCTTGTATTCCCATTTTCCATTTTCACGATGAATTCATCGGTTCTGCCACCATCTATGTTCAAATTTGCCTTAGTGGCCTTATTATTTTCATGGATAAGTTCAATATAAAGAGAGTTTTTATTGTCATCAGTATTTAATATTATTTTATTAATACTATCATCTTTCTTAATTTTTGCTTTCTTTACCCAATCAATACGATATTTCTGTATTAGAACTTCTCGAATTCTTTGGTTATCATTTCCAGGAGTAATTTGGTTCGAATCCTCGCTATAAATTTCATTCCACCTGAACAAATATTCATCAAATAATATTGCAGTTGGAGGTCCGAGGCTTCCCCCTGGATCTAATTTAATATTCATTTTGATCGTCCCTTCTTTTTTAGAGAAGGGCTCGCTGCCGCCAATCGCAAAAATATCAAAAATCCTGGGTTCTTTCCCAAAAGGCATGAAGGGTTTTGAAATATCAAGAGGGATGTCATTGTTAAAAGCAAGGTCGGGGACAATATCTTTACCTTTGGATTCAACCGTGAATATAATGTTATCAAGTTTGGGCAATTTACGAGCCACTTCATTACCCAGGGGTTCTATAAGTTTGCATCTGATCCACCGGCTCTTTATGACGCCCTCATCTTCTTCTCCTTCAGCCAGCTTGATCTCCTTCTCCGTGATCTCTCCGTCTTTGAGTTTGATGAGTTTTATCTCTCCATCCATGGTGAATCCATGAGTGCCATCAATTATCTCGAATTCCTGCCAGTCCTCAACTTCTTCACCATTGTTTTTGATTTTTCCCCAATATTGCCATATATATTGAAGAGCCGAAACTCCTGTTTCAGTTCCTGGATGCTGGGTCACATAAAGATTGAATTGAGCTTTGCCTTTTATATTAAAAAGCTCTCTATGAGCTAAATATAGGATATGCTCCTGTAAATTTTTTCCTTCAAAAAGATTGAACTTTGTGATTTTTTCAACTTTTGTATCTGGTGAATGATCAAACTTCAGGTTTTCTTTAATCTTTACAATCGTGGCTGCGAGGGCAGAAATTTCAACATGTTCTATTTTCTCAATATCCACAATCTTGAGGATGTCTTTTTCTTTAAGGTCAGTTACATGATCAAGTTGAAAAGCTTTAGTACCTTTTGAAGCCAGTGAAACAATAGTATATGTCATATTGTCTTGTGTCTTCTTCTCGATATCCAGGAAATCCTGGGGCGGTTTATATATCCTGTCGTTGATAGGATCTATTCCGTATATATTTATAAGCTGACCTGGAGTTGCCATGAGATTCTTTTCAGTTTCAAAAATAAGCTCATTATGCTCTTCTGTTTTGTCAGCCGAAACCTGCGTTCTTTCCGGTAGAAGTATTTCTTTGTCCATGCCTTTTGCAAGCATGAAAGTCACAGGAACCCTGGAAGATTGGGCAGGCAATTGTTTGATCCCTAACATATCCAGGAATACTATAAAATTTT
>Ga0172443_1033_pt1 | contig 41695 bp, 47 predicted proteins | sample MayberryNE_Catta_6_FD_114741 | JGI IMG/M metagenome (GOLD analysis project Ga0172443, IMG submission 114741) | reverse complement strand
TAAAAGTCGCTACGCTGATCCAGAAAATGATCCGAGGTGGTCGTAGGGTTCTATATGACCAGATACTTACACGAGCAAGTACTTTTAAAATGAATGTATTGCTGACGTGGGGTAAAGAATATGATGAACCGCTGGTAGTAGCAACGACATCGGGTAGTCCTGTCCAAGCTGATATAGTGTATGGGAAGAGATTCGGTATAGAGCCTATGCATAAAGATTGGAAAACTAACGCCTTTGAGTTAAGTATTTCCTATCGCATAAAACCGTTTAAAATACTGTAGTATATGAAGGAATTCTTCATCCTTCAGCATGACCCCGGGTCGATTAATGTTAACACTAATCTTAGGTTGTTGTTTTGGAAACAGTAAGCCGCCGGGGGGATTTGAACCCCCGATCTGCTGATTACGAATCAGCCGCTTTGCCGGGCTAAGCCACGACGGCTAAAGTTGGGTATATTGGTATTTTCATCTAAATAGTTTGCCTTTCGGGAAGCATGATTTTATAAGTATATAAAACAATAAAAAGAATATGCTGGATATATTGAAAATATTGTTCTGTACTCCTTTCTTGCTCTATTCATGTTATTCAGATGTCAGGACCCGCAGGGTCACAAATAAATTATGGCTGGCGATGCTTGCCGGGGGGTCTCTTTTCATAATATACGACATCCTGTCTTATGGGATCGGTTATCTTTTCAATATCCTTATTTCGACGGGATTGATTTTCATTTTTGTATATCTTTTATTCCAACTTGGCGTATTCGGAGGGGCAGATGCAAAATCGCTTATCGTCCTATCTTTATTTTTTCCCGCATATCCGGAATTCACCATATCCGGATATGATTTCCCTTTAAACAAACCCCTGCCGATATTCAGTAATTTCTTTTCATTCGGGATATTTGAGAATGCGGTTCTCCTCACGATCGTTGTTCCTTTAAGCCTGGCTATTTATAATGTTTCAAAAATGGGTCTGCATATCGATAAACCATTGTATGCGTTCATAGGCTATAAAACCGGTATTTCCGGACTTTCAAACAGGCGGCACATTAAGATGATCGAAGGATTTGAAATGATAAATGATAAGATCAATTTTTATTTTAAAAGGGGCGGGACGGAAATTGATGAAAAGGTTGTTAATGAACTTAAGAATCTGTCAAGGAAAGGTCTGATCAAAGATGTATGGGTCACACCAGGTTTGCCGTTCATGATCCCAATAACATTGGGTTTCTATGTATCGATATTTTATGGCGATTTGATAACCCAACTGACGTATTTCATTTTTTATTGATTTACTTAACATTTTGCTGTATAGTAATAGTTATTAAGGGGATATTACTATGTTAAGCAGACAAATTAGATATAATTTAACAAATTATTGAAAATTTTTACCACTAATCGGAGGATTTTATTCAATGGCAAGAAAACCAGCAAGAATGTACAAGAAGATTACACAGCGCTCATATACGAGACGCGAATACATGGGCGGCGTCCCGGGAAGCAAAATAGTGACTTATGACATGGGCAATTTAACAGAGGATTTCCCTGTCCAGTTGACCCTTGTGGCAAAGGAAGCATGCAATATAAGGCACAATGCTCTTGAATCGGCCCGCATCGCAGCCAACAGGGTATTGCTTGAAGCTTTAGGACAGCCAAATTATCATTTAAAGATCCGGGTATATCCGCATGAGGTCCTGCGCGAGAATAAACAGGCTACGGGGGCAGGTGCAGACCGTGTTTCGCAGGGAATGCGGCTGGCATTCGGAAAAGCCATCGGAACCGCAGCAAGAGTGAGAGAAGGGCAGGAAATCATGAGCGTGTTTGTTACTCCCGCCAATTTCAAACTTGCAAAGAAATCATTGGTATCAGCCGGATTTAAATTACCGACCCCAATAAGTCTTGTAGTTGAAAAAGGCCAGAAACTGGTCCTGACCTGATCCCAATGAATGATTATCTGGCCAACCTTGACAGGGCATTAAAGAAATTGCCTGAAATTAAGGCCTCAGGAGAACGTTTTGTTATCCCTGAACCTAAACTCTTAACCGAAGGAAAGACCACAGTACTTGAAAATTTTGCTGCGATAGTGGATAAATTGAACCGTGAGCCTTCGCATATTTTCAAATTCCTGCTTCGGGAACTCGGAACGGCCGGCAAGATCGATGGTTCAAGGGCGATATTCCAGAGAAGATTAACTACAGGCATGGTTTCGGAACTCATCAATGCATATGTAAAAGAATATGTAACCTGCTCGGAATGCGGACGTCCCGATACACACCTTATTAAAAGTGAAAGGGTCCTTACATTGCGATGTGACGCATGCGGAGCGCACAGGCCGGTCACGAAAAGGCGGGCAACATCCATCGCCAAAGAAGAAGCGCTTTCCGAAGGTGAAACCTATGATGTCAGGATTGACGCTGTGGGAAGCAAAGGTGACGGCATTGCCAAAAAGGATAAATATACGATTTATGTGCCAAACACTGCCAAAGGGGATACTGTAAAAATAAAGATCAAGAAGATCACAGGTAATCTTGCTTTTGCCGAATTTATCGAGAAGATCACATAGAATTATTATTTTACAAATTCCCCTGGTGCGATCATAGATTTGTTTTCAATGACCGCTCCCACGTTTATCATGCTGTTAATACCTGTATGAACATCATCCCCCATGATCGCACCAAGCTTTCTCCTTCCCGAATCTATAAGATTTCCTTTTAATGTCACACGGATAGTCTTTCCATCATGCCTTAAGTTCGCAACCTTTGTACCGGCGCCGAAATTGCATCTTTCCCCGATTATGCTGTCACCCACATAACTCAGATGCCCTATATGAGTGCCTTTCATTATAATGCTGTTCTTTATTTCAACCGCATTTCCGATACGCACATTGTCGCCAATACTTGTACCCGGGCGGATGTAGCAATTGGGACCGATATCACAATTCTTGCCGATAATTACGGGGCCAACGATGTACGAGCCATTTCGTATTATGGTGCCCTCTCCCACGGAAACACTCCCTTTTAGTGTCGCAAGGGGCTCGATTTCACCAAGTGCCGCAGGCTTTAAACCTGATAAAAAATATTCATTGGCATCAAGCAGGTCCCATGGTCTTCCGATATCCATCCATTTGTCGGAAAGCGTAAGAAAACCAACATCCATTCGTTTATCAATGAGCATTTGCAGCGAATCCGTTATCTCATATTCTTTTCTTATCGAAAGCTCAGTCCTTCCGATAGCTTCGAATATTGATGATGGAAAAACATATATTCCTGCATTGGCAAGATTGGTTGGCGGATCCAGGGATTTTTCAATGATACGGTAAACCCTGTCATCACGGACTTCAAGAACGCCATACTCCGAAGGATTATCAACATGCCTTGCTGTCAGAACTACATCTGATCTGCATTTTATAAGCTTTTTTATATGTGCCGGGTTCACTATTATATCCCCGTTCAATACCAGGAAGCGATCACCTACCATTCCCTTTACAGAGCCAACAGCATCTGCAGTGCCCAACTGTTCTTCCTGGTGAACATATTCTATGCTGGCATCAAGGAAAGAACCATCTTTGAAATATTCTTTAATGATCTTTGCACCATAACCTACCACAAGCACAAATTCCGTGATCCCGGCGTCGCGCGCCGATTCCAATACATGCAAAAGAAGGGGTTTGTTCGCTATCGGCAGCATGACTTTCGGTATATTCCGGGTCAGAGGGCCCATCCTTGTACCCTGGCCTGCCGCAAGAATTACGGCCTTCAAAGAGAATCCCTGACCAGCTTCTCGGATTTACTGAACAGCTCTTCCAGTCCCTTTCGCGCCTGTGCTGTTATTCTTATCTTCGGTTCAGTCCCGCTGGGGCGCACGAGTACCCATCCGTTTTCAGTTTCAGCCCTTATTCCATCAATATCCATTATTTTTCCCATTTTACTTAATGACCCGGCGATCTTTTTCATAGCTGTTTCTTTCTTTTCATTACTGCACGGGACAGCTCCCCGTATCATAGGATATGCCGGAAGCTCATCTATAAGTGCATCAAGCCTGCCTTCATTCTGCACTATTTCTACCAGACGTGCTGCCGCCAGGATACCGTCAGGGCACAGGGATATCCCCGGGAATATCCAGCTGCCTGATGGCTCGCCGCCGAACTCGGCATTTCTCTTTTTTAATTCTTCCGCAACATACACATCCCCAACGCGCGTCCTATATATCTCCCGCCCCTTGAGTACATCATCGACCATTATTGAGGTGTCAACAGGCACAACGATACTGTGTTTTGTTTCACGTATCCCGAAGAAAGCAAGAAGCTTGTCTCCCTCTATGAACCTGCCTTTCCCGTCAACGGCCATCATCCTGTCAGCATCGCCATCATGTGCTATGCCAAGATCGGCGCCGAATGAAAGAGTGGCTTTTTTCAACAGTTCAAGATTTTTTTCAACAGGTTCGGGATTTCTTGCAGGGAAAAATCCATCGGGCTGGGAATTAAGGGTAATTACAGTACACCCCATGCGCCGAAGTACATACGGTGTTATTACGGATGCTGCACCGCATCCGCAGTCAACAACCACTTTCAGTGAAGCACGCCCCACCTTACCGAGTATCATCCTTGAATGGTCCTCGATAGCATCAGCCTCATAAACTTTGCCGATATCTTGCCACCTGGCAGTTTTCCATGTTTTACCCGTTATTATCGATTCTATCTCATCCTGCCGGATAGAATCAAACGCCATGCCGTCCCTGTTCCATAATTTTATGCCGCAGTATTCAGGAGGATTATGAGATGCTGTTATCATGATGCCGCAGCCAAAATTTCTTGCAGTGTATGCAAGAGTGGGCGTAGGTACCATTCCCACCCTTGTCACGCTGCATCCCGCTGATAACAGCCCGGAGATAACAGCGTGCTCGATCATTTCTCCTGAAGTCCTGGGGTCACGCGCTATTACGGCCGACACGTGAAGCGAACCAACAGCAAGCCCTACCGAAAGCGCAAGTTCTGGAGTTATATCCTTATTTGCAAGACCTCTTATCCCTGAAGAACCAAATAAAGCCATAATTATTCCACCGTTACGCTTTTTGCAAGGTTCCTCGGTTTATCAATGGCACAACCCAGCGCATCGGCGCTGTTATAAGCAAGAAGCTGTACGACGATCGAGGAGAGAACCGGATATAGCAATTCATCCGCTACAGGGACCTTTATGACCACGTCCACATATTTTTCTATTTCCGTATCATCCATGCCTGCTATTGCCATGACCTGCGCGCTCCGTGCTTTTACTTCTTTGATATTATTCACCATTTTATCATACGTAGATGAGCGGGTAGCCAGCGCTACTACCGGGGTTTCTTTTGAAATAAGAGCCAGTGGCCCGTGCTTTAATTCCCCAGCTGCATATCCTTCAGCATGGATATAGGATATCTCCTTGAGCTTCAGCGCGCCTTCCAGGGCAATTGGAAAATTAAGGGATCTTCCTAAAAAGAAATAATCCTTTGCTTTTGAAAACCGGATGGCCTGTTTCCTGATGAATTCCTTGTTATTCAGGATCTGCTGTATCATGCCCGGGAGCTGTTTCATTGAGACGAGCAAGCGTTTTGACCTGTCAACGTCCATTTTTTTTCTTTTCCGTGCAAAATAGATTGAAAGCAAATAAAACGCAATAAGCTGGGAAGTAAAAGTCTTTGTCGCTGCAACGCCTATTTCAGGGCCTGCTCTTGTGTAAACTACATTTTCCACTTCGCGGGAAAGCGTTGTTCCCACTACGTTAGTTATTGCAAGAGTGTGGCATCCGTATGTCTTTGCTTCTCTTGTTGCTGCTATCGTATCTGCTGTCTCACCTGACTGCGATACGGCTATTACAAGAGTTGAAGTGGAAAGAACAGGATTTGCATACCTGAATTCCGAGCTTATATCCACATCCGTATGTATCCCTGCTAATGACTCAAAAAGATATTTTCCGAGAAGCCCTGCATTATATGATGTGCCGCAGGCTATTATCACTATCCGTTCAAGGTCCTTTATCTCATCATTTGACAGCGTGACCTCGCCAAGAATTACATCACCGCTGAGCTCGGATATCCTTCCCAGAAGGGTATCGTGAACTGATGTTACCTGCTCGTGTATCTCTTTTAGCATGAAATGCGGATATCCGGATTTTTCGGCTGCTTCTATATTCCATCCTATGGTCTCTATTTTCTTTTTGACAGGATTACCATTAAAATCGAAGAACTGCATATCTCCTCCGGTCAACTGTACGACCTCAAAATCCTGCATATAGACTACATCCCTTGTATTCTTCAATAATGCAGTGACATCCGAAGCTATGAAGTTCTCACCTTTTCCAACACCTGCAACAAGAGGGCTTTCTTTTCTTGCCGCTACCACCATGTTCGAATCGCTGCATAAGTAGGCCGCAGCGTAAGAGCCTTTGACTTTCTTCAGGCTTTCGATGACTGCCTTAACAAGGTCTCCCTTATAATACTTGTGAGCAAGATGCGCGAGTACTTCTGTATCTGTTTCCGAAACAAATTCATATCCCTCGGCTTTTAACAAGTCGTATAATTCCTGGTAATTCTCGATAATCCCATTGTGGACGACTGCGATATTACCGGAAACATGCGGATGCGCATTTATTGTGGTCGGCGCACCCTGTGTTGCCCAGCGGGTATGACCGATGCCGCATTTCCCCTTCATATCAGGAAGTTTTGCTTCAAGGTCGGCTATTTTCCCTTCTGTTTTGCATACTGATATCCCGCTATCCGTTAACATGGCAAGGCCTGCGGAATCATATCCCCTGTACTCAAGCCTTTTTAGTGCATCTATAAGGATCGGAGTTGCCTTCCTGATCCCGACGTATCCTACTATTCCGCACATTTTTTTACCTCAGAGAACTATCGAGTCCTTGGGTATGTCTTTTGTAACCCTTACTCCCGAATCAACAGTGCATCCGGTTGCGATCATTTTTCCTGATCTTACAAGTACCGATGGCCCGATCATGTTATCATCTCCTATGACACTTCCCAGTTCCTCCGCGCTATGCAGTATGCCCTTCATTTCGATCTTCAGGTCTTTTCCTAACTCTGCAACAAAATGAGTGCCGATAATATTATTGCTGCCAATGATGGAATAAGAGATATAAGAACCCGCCCCGATTCGCACATCATTCATGATAATACTATTTTCGATCTCCGTGAATGAACTGATAGAGCAATTATCCCCCACAGCCGTTGAAGGTAAGATAGTGGTATTCGGGCCGATATTACAATTCTTGCCGATAATAACCGGACCTACAATATAAGAACCTGATCTTATCACTGAATTATCCCCGATGGCTACATCACCTACCAATACCGCACCTTTCTCGACAAATCCTGCTGCTTTCATATCTTCTATTTTTCCAAGGAATATGGAATTTGCTTTTAATAGATCCCATGAATGTATTGCATCGATCCATGTGCCTTTTGTAGTTATATTCGTAACATTACCCCCTTTGTCGATTATCCTCTGGATCGTTTCTGTTATTGCATATTCTCCTGTTTCTGAAATAGGGGTTTTATCTATTTCACCGAATATCGAAGGTGAGAACATATATATGCCGGTATTGATTAGATGACTTACTTTATCCCTGGGCTTTTCGATCATCTGCGAAACCTTTCCTTTCTCAAGTAGGACCACGCCATATCCTGTTGTCTGTTCACGCATTGCAGTAAGAAGCGTTACGTCTCCGGATGCCCCTTTTATCAGGTCAGAGATGGTTCCCGCATCTATCAGGTTATCACCATTGAGAACGAGGAACTTTTCTTTGATCATTGGCTCTGACAGCTTGACCGCATGGGCCGTGCCGAGTTGAGCCTCCTGTTCAACATAACTGATGTTTACCCCGAATTCCATTCCATTGCCAAAGTGATTCATTATGCGCTCTTTTTTATAACCTACGACAAGAGTTATTTCTTTTATATCGTTCCGGGCAAGCGCCAGGATAATATATTCAAGTATCGGCCTGTTTGCGACCGGAAGCATGACCTTTGACCGGGTCAATGTGAGAGGACGGCATCTTAATCCCTCACCAGCAGCAAGAATTAAAGCTTTCATATATTCCCCTATATCTAAATCAATACATTTTAAGATTAACTATTCATGAATTAAATGAACAGTTTCCTTAATTCCCATAATAATCCCGGATTCTTCTTGAATAATATCGGCAGCACTTTTGGCAGCGCCATTTTGCTGGTATCTATGCCGGAAAGAGAATGAGCAAGCTGGTTTAACTGTTCATCCGAAAGCTTAACAAGAAGATTTTTGACAAGCAGGGATTTGCTCAATTCTTTCCCTATGGTAGCACGCCACCTGTCTTCATATTCCTTTAATGTCTTAACAGAATAATCTCCTTTTTCTTTTGCACTTATACACACTTCTCCTGCAATCTCACCTGCATCCATTGCATTGATGATGCCTCCGCCCGTAAGGGGATCGGATTGCCTTGCCGCATCTCCCACAAGTATAAGACCATCTGCTATCGTTTGTTTTATTGGTCCGCTGACAGGAACTCCTCCTACTACCATTTCTATGATCTTACCTTTAGGCATATAAGTTTCCATGAATTTATGGAGAAGGGATATAGGCCTGACCTTACCGCATTTGCTGCCAAGAATCCCGAGACCCACGTTCGCTGTGTTTTTTCCTTTCGGGAATACCCACACATATCCTCCGGGAGTATATTTCTCCCCCAGGAAAAATTTACTATATTCACCTGCATCAATATTTGAAACAAGGAACTGTGCGCAGGTATCGATATCCTCGGGCTTTAATGATGTATCAATCCCGCCCCACCTTCCCACCTTGGATTCAACACCATCTGCCCCGATAACAATATCGGCTTTGATCTCATGGGTTTCTCCCATATACATGGCATTAATACCACTGATGCAGCCATTATTTCTCAATAATCCCGTAGCCCTGGTTTTTACCATGACTTCCGCCCCCGCCATAGCTGCCTGCTGGGCAAGAGCGCGGTCAAAAACTTTTCTTTCAAGGGTATAACCCGCTTTTCCGCTTGATGTTTCTTCTGACATTTTGATCTCAGTCCCATCAGGCGCAAGTATCTTGGAGCCTTTTACTTCAGCGGATATCCATCTGTTATCGGGCTGGATATGCCGTTTTAATCCTTCTTTTCCCACACCTTCAGCGCATCTTACCGGATCCCCGATTTCCTGCCTTTTCTCTATCAAAAGCACATCCAGTCCCGCCTGCGCACAGGTTTTTGCAGTAATAGAACCGCCGGGGCCTGCCCCGACTATAATAACATCGTACCTGGACTTCATTTGATTACCGCCAGGGCTCCAACCGGGCATATCTTTGCACATACGCCGCAGCCGGTGCATGTATTATCAACTTCTATCCAGGTTTCCACAAGCTCAAGCGCCCCGGAGGGGCATACACCCACACATGCTCCACAGTATCCACATTTGTAACGATTAACATTAACACTCATAGGCTGCTTTGCTAACGCATTCAGCGCATATATATTTTATTACGCGTTTACGTATTCTGCAGCTACTTCACAAAAATATTCTTTAACTTCATTTTCCTGTTTTATCTCTACAGCCTCAAAAAGCACTGGAATATTTACCATTTTAATATTATTTGATTCCAGGTAAATTTGCTCTATTTTTCTGGCTGACATTCCTGCTTTTAATAATATTACCCTTTCATGGGAAGTTTCTAACATATGTCCCTATCTCCAATCACATAGTTGTCATTAATTACTTTCCGTTTTTCCCCGTGTAACGATAGTATGTATCGACAATATATAAATATTTCGTTCAAATATAGATACGATCTAATCACATAAGAATTCAACGAGGCATTAAATGATATTCGTCCAGGCGTTACTGATGTCATAATTATGATTATAACTACAAAGAAATATTAAGGCGTCGAAAGTTTTTGGGTTTATTCAGTTGTTCTAAGTTTTAGCATAGTTTATTTATTGTTTATATTGTACATTTTTTCTTTTTTTTGAATTTAGACTTTAGTTAAACTTTATTTGTCTCTTTTTCGACAAGAAAGAAAAAATATTATCCATTTCATCCTATTGAAAATATTAATTAACTGCGCGGGCATATATACCAATAAGCAGGATGTGATGGTATTGAATAAGATAATCTTCAAGAGTGCCGGAATTACAAAGCCCCAGGACAACCAGCCAGAACAGATAAAAAAGATCTTCCCGGATATTTCACCCGTAAAAGAAGGAGATATTGTGGCCATAAAGATACATCCGGGTGAATATGGAAATACCACTCATGTCAGGCCCGTGGTAGTAAGAACTGTCGTTGATATGGTACTAAAAGAAGGGGGCATTCCCTTCGTAACAGATACGACGACCCTGTACAGGGGTATGAAACTCAATGCCGCCAACCTCATCCAGGGGGCTGCCATGAATGGTTTTACCCATGCAAGCATGAATGCCCCCTTTATAGTGGCGGATGGATTAAGGGGCAACGATGGAAGAGAGATTAAGATAAAAGGAGAAGCGCTCGACAGCATTACCGTAGCTTCCGGTATTGCAGAAGCTGATTCCATGATAGTCATATCCCACGGGAAAGGGCACCCTGCTTCAGGATTTGGCGGCGCCGTGAAACATCTCGGCATGGGCTGTCTTGACAGGGCAGGAAAAATCAAAGTCCATGAAGTAGGAAAACCTTCCATCGATCCTGAAAAATGCATCAGGTGCGGTGATTGTGTGGAAGTTTGTCCGTGGGGCGCAATAAATCCGCCCGATATAGACCACTCAAAATGCTGCGGCGAGTTATCCTGCGCCGATGCCTGCATGCAGGAGGCTATCATCCCACCACGGGATGCCTCTGAAAAAATGCAAAAAAGATTAGGTGAAGCAGCACTCGGCCCGATAAAAGCGCTAAAAGGGCGTATCGGTTATATCAACTGGGTTTATGACATTACCCCTGGATGTGATTGTTTTAATTTTTCGGGTGAACGTTTTGTGGAAGACATCGGAATACTTGCAGGATGCGATCCGGTATCTATTGATGCTGCCACAATTGATCTGATAAATGAACGGATGAAAATGAACGGCAAGTCGATATACCATGTATGGGGCACAGATCCCCGTGTACATCTTGAAGCCGCTGAAAAAATAGGGTGCGGCAGCCGAAAATATTCTGTTGTTTACAATTGAAGGAATTAATATTTCCTGTAAATATTGCATAAGCCCTATATCTTTTCCGGTTCATTAGTCCCATATGCAAATAAATGCAGACCTTCATATTCATTCAAAATACAGCATGGCGACATCCCCAAAAATGGATATTCCTACTTTAGCTTCGGAATCAATGAAAAAGGGTATCCAGCTTGTGGCTACGGGTGATTGTCTCCACCCGAAGTGGCTTGGCGAGATAAAGATGTTAAAGGAAGAAAATGGTATTTTTAAGCTAAAGTCAAAAGGTACAAATACGGATGTAAGTTTTATCCTTACGGTCGAGATCGAGGACATAAACCAGGTGCATCACCTCCTGATCGTCCCTTCGATTTCCAAGGCAGAAGAGTTGTATGAATTCATGAAACCCCATTCAAAAGACATAGAATCTGACGGCAGGCCAAATGTAAGGCTGGACGGAGTTCAGATTGCTGAGGCCGCACGATCTGCCGGTGCTCTTATTGGGCCTGCACATGCCTTCACTCCATGGACCGCGATGTATGCATATCATAATTCGCTCAAAGAATGTTACGGGGATATGGCAAAGCATATCTATTTCATTGAACTGGGATTGAGCGCGGATACTTCGTATGCTGATAGGATTGCCGAACTTAAATGCCTCACATTCCTGACAAACTCGGATGCCCATTCCCCCTACGTCAATAAGCTTGCCCGCGAGTTCAACCGATTCGAAATGGAAGACATAAGCTTTGATGAACTGAAGATGGCCATCATCAGGGAAAAAGGAAGAAAACCTGTCCTTAATGTAGGAATGCCCCCCGAGGAAGGAAAATACAATGAGAGCGCATGTATCCGCTGTTTCAGGCATTATACAATAAGTGAGAGTGTTTCGAAAAAATGGAAGTGTTCGTGTGGCGGAACTATAAAAAAGGGGGTAAAAGACAGGGTAAATGAGCTTGCATCTTTTGATGAAACGAATTATCCCGAACACAGGCCGCCGTATATTCACATCATACCATTATCGGAAATAATCGCAAAAGCACTGGGAATTGGCCCAAACACAAAAGGTGTACAGGGGATATGGAATACGCTTATCGATAAATACGGGTCTGAGGTAGCAGTGCTCATAGATGCGGATTTAAAAAATTCAGGACTCGATACAAGGGTCATTAATGCAATAATCGCTTTCAGGGAAGGAAAAGTGAAAGTTCATCCGGGAGGCGGGGGCCGGTATGGGAACGTTGAGCTGCCGGAGTCACCTGATACGGACAGAACAAAGAAAAAGGATGGCAAACCACAGAAATCGCTCTTTGAGTTCTAAATAGCAAGATATATACGCTATAAAATGAAATTAATATATGGATAGGTAAAATCGCAATAGAGGGTTTTGTCTAACTTAAAAATCTTTTATTCGTGCAAAAAGGGAAAACGGCAAAACGGGTAGAAAACGCATTCAAACCTTACGAGTAGTGGAAAGGTCCCGGCTATGATAGTTACAAAGCATATATCCATTGACAAAGAATGTGTTGAGAAATTAAAGCCGCAGCTTGAGAGGCATAATGGTAATTTCAGCGCGGTAATAAGAGAGATTATCGATCGCAATGGCAAATCCGTTTTCCCGAACAACTCATCGGCAATAGACACTTCCCTTTTAAAATGGATGTTGACAGAGCTTGACGGCACACTTATTCCCGACAACGTAATGGATGAATTACTGGACCCGGTATTGATGCATTCAATAAGGAAACTGGAAGATTGCCTTAACTACAGGTTCAGGGAGCTTGAATGGGACATTGATATTGAATTCAAATATGACAACGACACTTTGCCTTCCGGCATAATGTTAGAATTAAGGGGGGAAAATCATAAGATAAGGACTGTAGCCCGCATATTATCCCAATATCTGGTCAAAAATTCTCTTGAAAGAATACCACTGGAAATAATGTCCGTCTTTAATATTAATGAATGCATCAGGATCGAACTGGCAAGATCAACCAAAAAAGAGGCCACGAACAGCCTGCTTACTTTTTTTGGGGGTATGGATGAGGTGATAAAAGGAATAAAGAGCCGTCCGGCATTCTGGAAGGCAATAGTAAAAAGACATCTTTTGAGCAATTATAATATGGTCACCGTTCACAGGAATTACTTTGAAGACCTGCTTTCCAATAATATACCCCTTGGTGAGATCAGCATAGAGAACCTGGCAAAAAAACCAATACAGGAAATTCCTTTAAAAGAAATGCTACTATTGATAAAAGAAGTTTATGAAACTTCCAGGGTAATTGACAAAGTTGAGATCGATAATGATAATTTAATATTATTCCATAGTTACCGGTCTAATGAAGCCATTGAAAAAATCAAGAAAACACTCGTATTGCTTTTGGAAGCAAACGGTCATTTATTCGATCCCAAAACAACAGCCAACATGATAGTATTGACCCACAGGCCGGATGTCGGTATAAAAGTCAATGAAATCGTTGATAACCTGAAAACAAGCAAGACCAGCTTTGATCAGGAATTATTAATGTTCATGACTTTTCTTAAAGGATTAAAGAACATTCCCGACATCCCATTATCCTTTACGGCTTTAGGACGAAAGATCGGGACATCGTTAATGCAGGAATATGAAAAAGAGAACGGTATCAAGAAATGGGACCTGGAAACATTTAAAACTGTTTTTGAAATAATAAATTCAAAAATCCATACCGAAAGCGAATGGAAATTAGAGGGGAAAAACCTGCTATATACCGTAAGGAAATGCAATATAGCCACAGAGGGGAATAAATTTGATACATATATATGTCATACATCAAGAGAAGCTTTTAAGGGTGCGCTGAATCATGCTTTCGGGAACAGGGCTGAACTGGAAGTAAAGAAACTAATTTCCCATGGAGATAAATTGTGCGAAGTTGTCATTCGATTGCCTTGAATTCCTCACAATTTTCCCCGTTCTCCACAATCAATTGCTCTACCTTCTGCCGGGCGCTCTTTAATTTCATGTTGCACTCCCTTACAAGCTTAATACCTTTCTCAAAAAGTAAAAGCCCCTCATCAAGTGAAAGCTGTTCCTTCTCAAGTTTATCTACTATTCCCTCAAGTTCCGTAAGTGATTCCTCAAAATTCATTTCCATTTGCATTCCTCTTTATCATTAACGCTGCATCTTATTTTTCCATCGTTCACAATTATGGAAACCTCATCTGATTTTTCAACATCCAATACGCTTTTCACAGGTGTTTGCCCGGGTAGTTTCAATGTAATGCTATAGCCTCTTGAAAGTGTTCCAAGCGGGCTGACCGCATCAAGTTTTCCTGCATGTGCATTCAATAAGACCTGTTTTATATCCATAAGCCTTCCGATACTCAATTCCTGCTTATGTGCCAGTTCATCAATAAATTGAATGTACCGGGTCAGCCTTTGCGCAAACAAACCCGGTTCAACTGCGGCTTCCAGGTCGGATATATGCGAAATCCTGTCGATGATTGACCGCCTCTGGCCCTCTATCAACCTGTGGCCCAGCCTTGTTATGTGATTTACCAGTTCAAGACGGTCAGGGACGGCAATTTCCGCAGCGGCCGATGGAGTCGGAGCCCGGACATCTGCTACAAGATCTGCAATAGTATAATCTGTCTCATGTCCTACCGCCGAAATTACCGGTATCCTTGAATTAAAAATTGCACGCGCAACCACTTCTTCATTAAAAGCCCAGAGGTCTTCCATTGAGCCTCCGCCTCTCCCCAGGATGATAATGTCCGCATTTGTCTTATTTAACTCAATGATCGAGCTTACTATGCTCTGTGCTGCACTGCCCCCTTGCACCACCGTGGGGATAAAAAGGACATTGGCAGGATACCTCCTTCCAAGCACTGTGAGTATATCATGAAGAACGGCGCCCGTGGGGGATGTTGCTATTCCGATCTTTTTCGGGAACCCCGGCAGCGGTTTCTTATGGTCGGGTGAGAAAAGTCCCTCCATGGCAAGTTTATTCTTCAGTTGCTCATAGGCTTTGTAGAGTTCCCCGATGCCATCAGGCCTTATATCCCTGACCTTTAACTGGTAAACTCCTTTCTGTTCATATACATCCATATCCCCGAAAACCAGCACCTTCATGCCGTGTTCGGGTTCAAACCTCAGGTTTTTGCCGTACCATTTGAACATGACGCATTGCAACTGGCTGTTCTTATCTTTCAGTGTAAAATAGCGATGACCTGAGCTATGGTTCTTAAAATTAGAAATTTCACCCCGTATCCAGGCATCATTGAATTGGCCCCTGGTAAGAATGCTCTTTACCGCCAATGTGAATTCGTGTACGGTATAGATACCTTTCGTTTCAAAATCCATGCTTCCTGATTAATCCCTGAACGTATCTGCTTTGCGATAGCGGTGTGAAACTAATCATCAGGAGATGTAACTTTCAAGAGGTACCACATTCTTAAGCTCTTCTTTAGTTACTACCGCTTCTGAAATTACGCTTTCCCTTATATGTATCGGGGCGCCGCATCGAAGAGCTATCGCTATACTGTCGCTTGGTCTTGCATCAAGTTCGAAATGCTTCCCATCCATACAAACAGACATCCTTGCATAATATACCCCTTCATTTAACTCGTCTATCAGGATATCATCTATCGTAGAATGAAGGTGAGAAAGCAATGAGACAAAAAGGTCATGGGTCATAGGCCGTGGCGGGATCTCATGGTTAAGAGCAGAATTTATAGATAGCGCCTCTGATATTCCGATATATATCGGCATTATACGTTTTGCATCGTCTTCCAGCAATACGATCGGTACCGGGCCAGGTGCTTTTTCGATAAGATATACCCCTTTGATGGTTACCTGTAGCGTGATCCCGTTCATTAAGTTAATATTAAATAATCCTGTTTATAAGTTTTCCTATGCTATCTCTCTTGAGGTATCCATGATTATCCCGCCCTCTATCTTGAACTTGATTACATTGCCATGTATGGGGCGGTCCCTTGCTTTTGGTATTGTCAATTCGGTAGTTGTTTTATCAGCTTTTCTGATAAGTGAAATATCAAAGATCACATCGCATATATTTATTAATTCATTTTCGATCAGGGAACGATTATCACCTTTTATACCATATAGGAATCCAAGTCCTTCAGTTCGTTTAATAGTATCATACATTATGTCAATGAGTTCCTTTAATTTGCTCCTTTTTACATCCAGGTGCTGGAAAAACGTTACTGTATCCACGATGAGGTTTATTTCCCTGGCATCGATCAAACCAAGCTGTTTTATAAAAAAATCCAGTATCTTATAATCCCTTAGTTCTCCCCTGTCAAGGAGTTTATCTGCCTTTTCATAATATTTTTCATGTATATCTATGAATTTAATCCCGGAAGCCTCAAAACCGAACTGTTTTAAATTATTTAGTATATATTCCGGTTTACGTTCCGTATTTACATAATAGCTTTGTCTTTGCTGGATGAACTGGAATAAAAAAATCTCTCCCATAGTCATAGGATCTGCTGTAAGATATACAAGAGAACCAGGAAGCAGCCCGCCATCAAGTTCTTTATCAAGGGTTGGAAGACCGGTGGATAATAATTTAGTTGTCATGCATTCGTCACATTTTATTTCTTTATAAGTTCTATACCTTTTGAGGTAATTTCAAATCGCATGGGGTCAAGGGAGATTTTTGTATTGCGGATCTTTAAAACTTCTAAAAGTCGTTCTCTTGAGCCAGTATATGGATTATCTCTTATGGATGTCCTTAGCACCCCATATACAGAATAAGAAGCAATGTTTTCGGTTCGGCTGTCCGCGGACATATCCATTATCAACACAACTGTGATATTCCTTTTGGTTAATCCGGCGACTAAAGAGTCGATCTGTGCCCTGAACTCGTTTGGTGACATGTTAAGAGTAAAAACGCCTATATTGTCTATTAAAACGTTTTCCACATCTGCCGGTATCCTATCCAATAACCCAATGATATTTGATTGCAGATTATCGATATCTTCTATTCCGGATGACACCACTTCCTCAGCATGCACCGTTCGTTCCTCATACACCTTGTCAATAGCCAGGATACCATCTTTCTTGAATTTTTCAAGCGGCATCCCAATTGATTCTGCCTGTGCGACAATGTCTTCAGGCAGTTCCTCAGTGGCAATTATCATTGATTTTCGTCCATCCTGGCATGCTTTATGAATGAAACTTAATCCCAGTATGGTCTTGGCAGACCCTGTCGTCCCGATTATCAGGATTGTGCGGCCTTTAGGATATCCTCCTCCTATCATTTCATCAAGCCCAGAAATACCGGTATGTACTCTTTCCATAATTATCCTCTCAGGAATAATTCAATCAGGCAGCAGCCGTCCCCTCCTGCTAAGGTCTTTTTTATATCTATATTTATGTCCTTATATACATGAACACCGATTCTTGCAGATATTGCTTTTGTCATCATGCAAAGTGCAGGATTTATCCTTCCGTTTTCACCCCAGGGACATTTATCATTTATTATAACATAATTCTTTTGATTTAATTCTTTCACTGAAAATCCTCCGCCCAGTTTATTCAAAACATTGCAGGTGATATTTGCGGTCTGCGAAATTTCTTTTGGGATATCCCGAATATATTTAGCCCATATGACATCTTCAACCTGTTTACTCATATGGCCTATTGCTTCGGTCACTTTTCCGGGGGGAATGCTTTGAAGGATAAGAGGAAGTATATCCGTCATAATAGTTTTGAATTCATTTTGGGCCTCAATTTGTTCCTTGCTTTTTATAAGTTGATCGTGGTAATACTTTGCTTTAAGCAGTGATCTTACACGCGTAAGAAGCTCTATCCTGTTGACGGGTTTGGTCAGAAAATCATCAGCACCGGATTCTATGGCTTTGATCTTATCTTCGATCCCGGTCAATGCCGTGACCATGACTATGGGCATGAACCTGGTTGAATCATGCATTTTTATTTTTTCACATACCTCATATCCATTAATTTCCGGCATCATGATATCCAGAAGAACAATGTCGGGTTTATGGGTGCTAACTTTTTCAAGAGCTTCTTTTCCACTACACGCCGGTATTATGTCGTATTCCTTACCGATATAATCTGCAATAAGCTCTACATTTACCGGTTCGTCATCAACTGCCAGGACTTTTGCCCTGTTAAATTGGTTTTCCATCAATGCAACCTCTATTGTATTATATCAGGATTTTTTAAAATCCTGCATTTTTTTCATGAATTCGGGTACATCAATTGGCTTTGAAATATAATCATTAAAACCTGCACCCAGGAATTTTTCACGGTCTCCTTTCATGGCAAAAGCAGTCAAAGCGACAATGGGCACAAAATGATATCCCGGCATACTTTTTATGACTTTCATTGCAGATATGCCATCCATCACCGGGAGTCCTATGTCCATCAGGATCAAATCATAGCGTTCCTTTTTAACCTCCTTGACCGCATCCTCCCCGCTGGCCACCCCATGTACGGCAAATCCCGATGACTTGAGAATTTCAAGGAAAAGTTCCATATTAAGCGGATTATCTTCAACCACAAGCGCTCTTATCACTTTGTATAACCTCCCTTTTTTGATTTACTGGTAATTGGAAATTAAATATACTTCCTTCACCGTATTTGCTTTCCGCCCATATCCTGCCTCCATGCAATTCAACAAGTTTCTTTGAAATCGAAAGTCCAAGTCCTGTTCCCCCGTATTTTCTTGAAATGCCGGTATCTATCTGCTGGAACTTATTAAACAGTTTTGCTAAATCTTCTTTCTTGATGCCAATACCCGTGTCTGATACTGAAATTTTTACATCTTCATTATATTTCCTGGTGGTTATTGTTATCGTACCGCCATTTGCCTTACTGAATTTGACCGCATTGCTAAGAAGGTTGAAAAATACCTGTTTAAATTTCTGTTTATCTGCTTCTATGAATTCAATTTGAGGATCAAATTCTTTCCTCAGGATTACATTATGTTTTGCAGCCATGGCTTTGATGAGTTCCAAAGTATCGTTCATGATCGCGGGCAAATGCATCTTTTCAAAGTTCATAACCATATTCCCTGTTTCTATCTTGCTCAGGTCGAGAATATCGTTTATCAGGTCAAGAAGGTGTTTACTGCTCTTGATAATATTGTCCGTGTAACGTTCCTGGTTTTCATTTAATTCTCCTTCTGTTTTTTGTTTTAACAATTCGGAAAAGCCAATGATAGAATTAAGAGGAGTACGAAGTTCATGGCTCATAGTTGAAAGGAATTCGGACTTGACCTGGTTTGCATGCTCAGCTTCTTCCTTAGCCTCTTTGAGCTCTTCTTCTGCTATCATCAATTTTGTATATGGTAATTCTATGTACGATTCATGAAGGGCAAGATATACGAAATAAAAACCAACACCCTTTAGCAGGATTCCGGAGAAATCCAATGTATTTAATATGAGGTCGCTAAAGACTATTATATTGAATCCGTATATAAGATATATTATACTCTGTTCTTCAGCTACCTTAACTCTTTTTGCATACAGGTAACTTGCATATAAAGTAATCAATAAGCTTAAAAGTATCAATGATATCCTAATTGCTGATGGTTCACCGCCCGGATAATATATCCTGGGATATTCGTTCAACAGGAATCCGAGATAATATGTTGTGGTAAACGGCAGAACAGACAGGATAGCTGCTGAAATAATAAGAACATACCTGTTCAGCAGCCTGAGAGTATCCTTGAAAAGGTATGCGCTGATAAGAAATAACGGTGCTGTAATTACCTGGGTCACGTCATTGAAAACCGTTGCTTTCTGAAAGGAGTTGGGGGTAAAGAAATCAGGCATGAAAGGATAGGAAAGTACATGAAATAGCTCAAATACCCCTATTATTAAAAAAGTAGCTCCCATAAAAAGTGTATGGTCGTTCTTGTTCTGGCTGTATGCGAACCAGGTCATTGTAAAAATAGACAGGGAAGCAAAAACAAAAAAAAGCTCTATCAATATGCCAAGGGAGCCAAAAACAGCGCGGGTGTAGGGAATTTTATCGATAAGATAACCTGTGGAAATGACTGATACAATTATCAGTATTAACCTGAAGATATGTCTCAGAGTCTCTCTCATCTTAATTATTTAGAATCCACAATGACTTAAGCACAGTTGTGAAAGGTGTCACATAGTATTAGTTTTATTATTTAAAAACAGGCGATGTATATTGAATCGACGATAAATGAACCAAAAAGATATATGTCATATCACCTAACACCCTGTTTATGCCACACAAAAGATCAATTTTCAAAGACCTGTTTGAAAAACGCAGGAGTTTAGCGGTAAAAGTAGGTCTTATCGGTGTGATCCTGCTGCTCATTTCATTACTTGCAAAAGAAATATACCACGTTCAGGAGCCTACAGGTTTAGCCCTTATTTTAAGTGTGCTTATTGAAATGTTTGGCAAAGTGGGTGAAGCTTTCATTCTATCCGGATTCGTTGTTTTTGTCCTGGAAGAGCATCCTCTTGCACTGATGGTGAAAGATGTATCCAAATCCATAATTGATGAGATCATTGACAGGCATTTCACAAGGAACGAATTGATAGGATTTATCTTAAAAGGTATAAAAAATTTAAATAAATATGAACATATCGATGAAGATATATATGCCTTATATGAAAAATATGGATTGCTTGAGCTCACGGATGAACCTCGAAGGTCTAATGTCTCGATCATATTCAAAAAAGAAGGTGAAGCGGAAGGCGAAAATGATAAGATAATTCTCAGCAGGATTTATGATTACAGGGCAACAAATGAAGCGCGCGAAGGTGGAAGTTCAAAACTGATCAACAGGGATGGCCTTGTTGCATTTTTCGATTCCCCCATACCTCAATTAATGAATGAGACAGAAGATGGGATATTGAAAAATATCCATAAATACCTGGATATTTCTTTCAAATTTTCCACATCGTTTGAAATAAACGGATATATATGCAATAAGGGCCTATTGCCCCTTGAACCTGTTTTCATAAATAGAAAAGATTTTGACCTTGAAAATTGCAGACCTATGGATTATAGTAATAATAAGGAATTCAGACCGGAATTATTTGTTGTGCATGAGATAATCAGCCAGAGCGATGGAAACAGGCTTTTGAAATTGAATGCATACTTCAACGTGAAGATCCCTCCAAAGGAGTACATAGAACTTTTCTTTGAAGTAAAGGGTATTGTATCTGATTATGATTTATGGACATATGAATTCATTTCATATACTAATGGTGTCACATTTGAATTGCAGCTGGGCGATGATTTCGAAACAAAGATAGAAGAAGTTTTGATCGGTGTTCCGAATCCTCCTATCAAATCAAATTCGAAATTAAAATATAACGGATGGATCATGCCGCATTCATCAATATCAGGGGCATGGAGAAGAAAGATATGAAAAATATAGTGAAAAATACTGATGTTATCTTAGTAAGATATGATGAACTTGCCCTCAAGAGTAAGAATGTGAGGACCAGATATGAGCAGATACTGGTCAGGAATATAAAATCAATGCTCAAAGCAGAAGGCTGCAATTTTTCAAATATTACCCGTGAAATGGGAAGGATATTCATACATTCAGGCGACCCGACTGCCCTGAAAAGCGTTTCTAAAGTCTTTGGGGTCGTATCCGTAAGCCCTGCTTATACATGCGAGGCCACATTAATATCCGCATCAAAATCATCCGCAGATATTGCAGGAGATATCCTGAATGAAGGACAGTCATTTGCAATAAGGGCACGAAGGGCGGGAAACCATGATTTCACATCAAGGGATATAGGTGTGGCATGCGGGGATGCGGTATTTGAAAAAATGAACAGGAATGTCAGGGTCGATCTGGATAATCCGGATGTAGAGATATTCGTGGAATTGAGGCAGGAAAAAGGATATGTTTTCACAGGATCAGTCAGAGGCGTGGGGGGGCTGCCGCTTGGGACACAGGGCAAGATGGTGGCTCTTATATCGGGAGGCATAGATTCACCGGTCGCTGCATGGTTAATGATGAAACGGGGCTGCGATATTATACCCCTGTATTTGAATAATGATCCGTTTTCCGATGAAACCACACGTCAGAGGGCCATGGACTGCATTGATGTTCTCCAGAAATGGTCCCCGCATAAGAAATTTACAATTTATGAAGCTCCTCATGGAGAAAATCTCCTTGCTTTCCTGAGCAATTGCAATAACAGGCTCAACTGCGTATTGTGCAGGCGTATGATGTACAGGATAGCAGGTGGAGTGCTTAAAATGGAAGATGCTCATGGGATAATCACAGGCTCTTCACTCGGCCAGGTAGCGTCGCAGACATCGGAGAACATGCTTGCTGAGATGTATGGCATGGAATACCCGATTTATCATCCATTGATCGGGCTGGATAAACTTGAAATAACAAACATGGCAAGAAATATCGGTACATTAGAGCCGTCTACAAAACCTGCTACTTGCTGTATGGCCGTACCTGAATATCCTTCAACGGCCGCCAAACCGGAAGAAGTCATAGAAGCAGAGAAACTTATAGACGTTCCCCAGCTTGTGGATAACATGATAAAAAACATTAAGAAATTCACCCTGTAATTCTTTTTATTATGATCAAAAATGATACCCCAAATACGGGAGATAATCATACTTATTATTATAATGAGAAATCCTTTTAAATAAGAACGCTGTTCTAAGTAGTGGTGATCAAATGAGTAAAAATCTCCTTATCATATTCTTGATCCTGATAGCAGTAGCTTTATCGGGCTGTACGGATACAGATTCTTCGAACGTAATCCCCATACAGGTACAAAAATTCGAACGCGCAAACACTAACCTTGATGCCAAGATCGTTGATATAAAATATGACCGGGATGATACAAGAGCAGGCGAAGTAGTAACGCCGGAATTATTTATAGCAAATACAGGCTCTGAAAAAATAACAAAGGAAACTGTGGAAATCACGGCTAAGCTTAAGACACTTGATGATTCCCTGGCTAACCTTTATTTAAAGACCATGAGCGATGAAAAGAAAACAAGGACGATTGACCCGATAAATTTCGAAACAGATATAGAACCGGGAACTGTAAAGGCAATCAGCGCACAATTTCATACGATCAAAGAGATGGAAGGAAGAAGCCTTGCAGGTAAATATGAAATCACCATAACTTTATCAGTTAACGGACAAAAAGTTGAAGCAAGGGTTATTCCGATAACACTTTATCCGGGAGATGTGCGGGAAATCGCTCCGACATCAACGCCCGCCCCAACACCCACGCCCATACAGACCCCTGATAAGGAGGTCATCTATACTGAAACGCCCCCACCCACCCCAACTCCTGAACCAGTTGTTGTCGCGACGCCTACCGGAATTGTTAGGGCCACACGAATTAGAGGTGATAAATTCACCGAACCCTTAATAAAAATAAATGCCGGTGATACGATCCTGTGGGACAATTATGATGATACTTCACTACAATATTCAATAGTTGAAAAGGATGGAAAGATACCTGATATAACCCTTCCGGCAGCGAAGAAAGTGAAATATATCTTCAATGCCACAGGTGATTACAGGTTCAGCCTGCTTTACCAGAGGTTAAATGGAAGGGCTCCAAGCGTCCAGACTATCAGTGTTAGAGTTAATGCAAGCAAGTAACTTGCATTAATTCATAATCTTTTTATATTTGGAAAACGATACATGTTGGAGAGATTATGGAACCAAAAAACTTTATTTTCTTGATTTGTCTTGTATTATTGACAACAGGGCATGCAAATGCAGCAACTATCAATGTTGGCCAGGACCAGGCCTATAAAACCATTCAATCGGCTATTGACGCCGCAAAGACCGGAGATACGATCCTGGTCAATGAAGGCACCTACTATGAAAATCTCCGTATAAAAACGAACGGGATTTCAATTATCGGCAATAACAATGAAAAAACCATCATAGATGGCAGGATAACAAGCAGTGGAATTCGTATAGATGAAGTGAATAATGTGATGATCAGCGGATTTACCGTAAGGAACAGCGGGGGCGGGGGTGCAGAAGATGCAGGAGTTACAATTTACAAAGGGAATGGAAATACTGTTTCCAATTTGATTGTCACTGGTAACTCAGTAGGTATTTCGATATACCAGGTGAGCAATAACAACATCATTTCAGGAAATATCATAGAATCGAATTCAAAACAAGGTGTTTATCTATTTGCATCAAATGATAATAAGATTTTTAATAATAATATAAAGGAAAATATAATAGGTATCTATGCGTATTCTTCAAAAACAAATCGTATAAGCTCAAATAACTTTATAGAAAACAAAGACCAGGCTTATGATAACAGCGGCCTTAATTCATGGGATTTCGATAAAATGGGGAATTATTGGAGTGATTATAAAGGCAGGGGAGAGTATGCTATTGCACTGGGCGGGGGAAAAGCAAAGGATAATTTCCCCCAGGCCAGGGCTTTTGCAGTACGGTCTGAACCCATCCCTGCACAGTCAACCCAAAAATCGGATGAAACCGGAAAATCCACACCCGGATTTACAGTCTTGGCATTCGCTGTTTCATTAATTGCAATAGGGATATCCATGAGAAGAAAAGAATAATTTTTTTTGGGTGAGAACCTTCACTCAATTTTCTTTTTCACCAAATATAGATTCAATGTATTTCCTTTCATCTGTTAATTCCTTAATTTTATCATCTCTGGATAAAGCCCCCGGATAGACCTTATCATCGATCTCAATCGTAAGGTCGCCTTTATACCCGGAATCACGCAAGCGCTGTAGCACAATATCCATTTTTTTTTCATAGCGTATCGGGTAATGGGCCTTTCCGTCATGAGGGGCCCCTATATGGACATTTTTGATCTTATCGCCAAGTTCATCTATGAATGACAATGCAATGTGAGGGGAATTCAAAAAAGCATGGACTACATCGAATGTGAAAAACAGACCCTTGAACCGGCCCAGCACTTCTTTCATTTCACCGGGATTAGAACACATTGATTGAACCCCAGGCATGCTATTTTCAAGTGAAAGGTCTATTCCAAGACTTCTTGCTTTACTGGTGCTGATTTCCAGGTATTTCATGAATTTCTCCCAGTCCTCGTTCGTGGGTTTGCGGTGAGCAGTCCTTTTGCCGGGGTGGATGGTAACAACCCTGGCTCCAATAATTCTGGCAAGTTCAAGAGACCATAAAGTTTCACTGATGGTTGCCTCATGCACAAGGTCATTGTAAGAAGATGGATTTAGATCCATAACGGGTGCGTGCATTGTGCAGCCTTTCGGCATGATAGAAATTGATTCTATCAATTCGGCTACGGCAGTTTCATCATTCCGTCCCATCCAGAAAAAAGGTGTCTCCGCCCAGAACTCAACGCTGTTTATACCCGCTTCCAGAAGAATATCCATGATATCGCAGACAGGATATTCCCATAGAAAGAGAGATGAGCATGATACCTGCATCTGCCACCTATCTATTCCCGGGTGAAATACAGTAATATACTCAAAGCCACGAATTCAAGAATATCCGGGATTATCACATATATAGGATTATAACCCAACAGGTTGATGATTATTGGATACACATGTTCCGAAGGCGGATTATTAATTATCAGCAGCAGCATGATCGCCCTTGAAAAGCTCTGCAATAATAGCGCAACCGTAAAGATTATAAGACCCAGCGTAAAGTTGGACTTGATCTTATTATAAATCTGAATATATGAAACAAGGAGTACTAAAAGCAATACAATATTTCCTGCCGAAACATAATAAGAAATTTCAGTTATCTGAATAAAATTTCCTCCATTTATCTTTTGTGGCTTTGTTTATCAATTTTTTCCCAAATCTGATTAAATTCATTTACATTTGCCTCCATTTCTTTTGAAATGAAATACATAGCGCCATATTTGTCACCTTCCATCGTTATTACGCCGTTCTCGATAAGGACATCAAGATGATGCCTGATGGTCTTATAATCCATATTCATAGCTTCAGCTAATTGATTTGCATTATAGGGCCTGTCAATGAGCAGTTTCAACAGTAATGCGCGGGTTTGTCCGCCACGTGTTCCTGCAATCAGATACCAGAGCAGCTTCTTCAGAAAATTCTATCTCCTGTCAAAACAAATAAATGAATAATATAATAATTATAGCTTGTGGTTACGGCAGCTCAAACAGAACCGCTATAACCCCGTACTTTGAAGTCCGCACAATATTCACCTGCGATTTTCCTGCATTTTTCGATGTCCACGACCGGCAGATCTACCGCTGTGAATCTCAATTCCATTCCTGATTTTGAAATGTCTTTTGCAAACTCAAGCATTTTTTCATATGCCTTTATGTACTTAGGATCGCATAATTTATTATATGTTTCCGCATCCTGGGCATTCAGGCTGATGGATACTACTTTCATACCCGATTCGGCTATTTCCCTTGCGACATCCCTGTCAGGATATATGAGTTTGGCATGACCGCTCGTATCAAGCCTAACCGGGATACCACGGGTAGTAAGCCATTTTGTGATTTCAAGCACATCATCCAGACGCACAAGTGGTTCTCCGAAACCTGTGAAAACAACTTCCTTATATTTTGATAATTCGTGCTCTGAAAGTTGTTTTATTATCACCGGGACTGAAGGTTCCTTCGAGAGACGTAGATTATAGCCGTACACCCCATCAGAGTAACGCTTTATACAAAAAACACAATCAGCAGTACACCTATTTGTTATGTTCAAATAAAGGTTTCCATGTGCTTCGTAAATGATGGTATCTTTCCTGTTCATCTTCCTTGTTTATAATAGTGGTTCATAGGTCATATTACTTTCCTAATCCTGTTATCACTTCACAACCGTCTTCGTTAACGATTACGGTATGTTCGGACTGTGCCACTATTTCGCCGTCCGTTTCGATCAATTCATAATATTCTCTTGCTCCTTTTAACTCTTTTAAGGCAATATCAGGAACCCATCTTGGAGTAAAAGGGAGTGAACCGAATCTCTGCTTGATCTCCCCCGCACTATTTCCATAACTCCTGTTATTTATGGCAAAAATATAAGGCTTCCCTTTTTTAATAAATCCCCTCCCATATGTTGCAAAAGGTTCGATGGCAAAAACCATGTCTTTTTTTATAGTATGGCTAAAAAAGCTTTTATAATTGGGAATTGTGATGCCGGCATGCAGCAAATATTGTTCCAGGCTGTGGCCGGTCAGATCTTTTATGGGGTTAAAACCATGTTCTTTGATCGTGTCTTCAATTATTTTTCCTATATGATTCGTTTCAACCATATCCCGTGTGGATCCAATGGCATTATCGAGCGCATCCTCACATGCACTGATCAATAAGCCGTGGTTGTTGGTCCCGACTTCAATAGTAACAGATGTATCTGCAATATAGCCTTCTATATGTGCCCCAAGGTCTAATTTTACGACATCTCCTTTCCTGAAACATGGCATGTAATCCTGCGGAGTGTAATGTGAAGCAATTTCATTTATTGAAATATTGCAGGGAAATGCAGGACATGCGCCCAGGTCTTTTATCCTCTTTTCAACATATTCAGCAATTTCAAGAAGAGGAACACCTTCTTTTATTCTGGAAAGCGTCTTATTTCTGACTTTTCCTGCTATTTGTCCCGCTTCAAGATAGTATTCATGAATGGTATCGTTCATTTGTCTGTGGTAATTAATGCAGCGCCTGCCAATATAAGTGCGCCTCCGATCATTTCAAGGGTTGAGATATTTTCATTCAATATAAGAACAGCCAGTATAACAGCACTTAAAGGTTCAATTAATCCGAGGATGCTTGCATTTTGCGCCTTTACTTTTTTCAAGCCATTAAAATATAAAGATACGGATAATATGGTTGGGAAAATTGCAAGGAACATCAGATATAATAGATTGTTTGATACAACTTCAACTGGCACAAGCCCTACGGGCATGAGAATCAGTGTTGCAATCAGGAAACTCCAGAATGCCTGGGCATAACCTGAATATTTTGTATGTTTTGAAGTCATTACCTGGAAAGCGTATAATATCCCCGATGCAACTCCGGCAAGTATCCCTATTGAAGAGGGATTAAAATCTAGTTTTCCCGGGTCAACTATGAGCAGGATACCCAGGATCGATAAAACAAGTGCGATAATCCCTCTTGTTTTTATTTTTTCTTTTAAAAGCCAGGGGGAAAATATCGTTATATACACTGGAGCTGTGGACAGCAGCAGCACCGCAATCGAGACCGAGGCGTTCATGATAGATATGAAATAGGCAAGCATTGTAGCAACCTGAAGTATCCCGAACAGGAAAAGATAAGATACATTCCCACAAAGTTTGATGGCCTTAAGTTTTCCCGAAACCAGAAGGGCAATAAAGAATATTACTAATGCAAAACATATCCTGTAAAAAATGATAGCCTGCGGGGACATACCTTGTATCTGTTTTGCGATGACCCCCACCATGCTCCACAGTATCGCTGCAATGATTATTTCGCCATATCCGGAAAAACGCTCTTTATCCATCGGATTCTGGATAAACCATAATACCAAAATAGATTGCGGAAAAGTCCTGGTATCGTAGAATTTATGTGCTTTACTGACATACAACCGAAGGTTTTAGGGCAACAGGAATATGCGATTATGGACAAATTAGCGCTTATCACAAGGAACACAGAAGAGATAGTAACAAAAGAAGAGCTTGAGTCGCTGGTCAATTCAGGCAAACAACCCTCTGCATATGTAGGCTACGAACCCAGCGGCAAGATCCACATGGGCCATGTGCTCACGGTCAATAAACTCCTTGATCTCCAGAAGGCAGGTTTCAAGATAACCGTGCTTCTTGCGGATGTGCATGCATATCTTAATGAAAAAGGCACAATGGAGGAAGTGAGAAAGATCGCTGATTACAATAAAAAATGTTTTATCGCCCTTGGCCTGGATGAAAATAACACAAAATTCGTACTGGGCTCATCATACCAGCTGGGCTCGGAATATATGCTTGATGTTATGAAACTTGCCCGCAGCACAACGCTTAACAGGGCGCGGCGAAGCATGGATGAGGTCAGCAGGGATGCTGAGAATCCAAAAGTATCACAGATGATATATCCACTTATGCAGGCGCTTGATATCGCTCATCTTGGAGTCGATGTTGCAGTGGGCGGCATAGACCAGCGTAAGATCCATATGCTGGCGCGGGAGGGGCTGCCTGAACTCGGGTTTAAAGCGCCTGTGTGCATCCATACACCTATCCTTCTTGGTCTTGATGGCAAGAAGATGTCATCAAGCAAGGGTAATTACATTTCGGTGGATGATACGCCAGAGGATATGAAGAAGAAGATCAAAGGCGCTTTTTGCGTGGAGGGCGAAGTGAAGGATAACCCCGTACTTGCTCTTTTTAAGTACCATATCATGCCGCGATATCCTGAAATTGTCATAAAGCGCCCTGAAAAATACGGCGGAGACCTGCATTATAATAGCTACGAAGAGCTTGAATCCGGCTTTGCGGCAAAGGCGCTTCATCCGATGGATTTAAAGACGGCAGCGGCTGAATATATGGATGAGATACTTGAACCCGTGAGAAGATTGATGTGAGGATGATAAAATGATCACCCATGTAGTTCTTTTTAAATTAAAAGATAGAAGCGCACAAAGCGTTGAAAAAGCAAGGGATGTCCTTCTGAGTTTGAAAGGTAAAATCCCTGTATTGCGACATCTGGAAGTCGGCATAGATGTTCTCCACTCCGAGCGGTCGTATGATCTTGCTCTTATAACGAAATTTGATACGATGGATGGCCTGCAATCCTATCAGGTTCATCAGGCCCATCTTGAAGTGGCAAAATATATCATGTCGGCAAAAGAATCTGCAATAACTGTGGATTTCGAATCAAAATAGGTCACAAAGGCAGATAATCGGCCTGGATTTTCACAACCTCAGTGCTATCTTTTGCTTCCGAATACCTCTCCAGCGGTTCCCTGTTCAATTCAAGGAACACGGGCCCCCATTTGAATTTATTGAGGATCAGCGCAGCCTGTTCTTTTTCCCGGAGTATGTAGAGTGCCGCAGCAAAAGCCTCTACGGAACTCAGCTTGAAAGGCTTGCCGAAATTCACGGCATTTGCCGCAAGGAGATATGGAAGGGCGCGGTGCTTCATCATAAGTCTTTGAAGGAAAGGGAACACGCGTTCTACTTCTTCCCATGAGCAGTCAAGAACCACGATACCGGAATCCGCATTATCGGCGGGAGACAGTGCCTGCTCGGCAAAGGGATCAAGGAATATCGCTTTCCGTGGGAGTGTCATCGGCTTTTTATGGAGCTTTGCAAGATCGAACCTTGCAAGCTTTTTCCCGGTGCATTTCTTGGGGTCGCACTGGTCGGCATGGTAAAAATGAAGAGATAGCATAATGATTATTAAATCCGGTACATGATCAGGAATTCTTTTTTTGTATCTCTGCAATCTTATTTTCAAATTCAAGATTTCTGATAGCATTAAGATGCAGCCCGACCTCTTCGGGTGTAAAACCGAATGCAAGCCCGAGAAGCTGGCTGTAATGAAGCACCGGGATATTGTAGGTTTTTCCGGTTTTTGCAAGTTCAACCTGCCCGGCATCATACTGCAGATGACAAAATGGGCAGGCATCAACAATGCAGTCAACCCCTGCTTTTTTTATTCGATCAAGTTTATATTCTGTCATTTTAAAAGAGGTTTCAAGCATTGCCGAACGCACACCTCCGCCAGCCCCGCAGCAGCTTGTTTTTCCTTCATACGGGATACTTTTTGCACCTGTTGCTTCCACAAGTTCATCAAAAAACACTGGGCATTGCGCACTTCCCAGTTTCCTGTCTTTTGCCGGCTTTAGAAGATGACATCCATAATGGACAGCAACCTTCAGGTCAAGGGGTTTCTCAATTAGTTTATTCAAATTTTTGACACCGATTTCTTTATGCAGAAATTCTACTATATGCCTTACCTCCACAGTACCATTAAATTCCTTATTGATCTTATTAAGATGCAAATTCACTTCATTTCGAAGAGAAATGTCATTCTTTAATATGCTGTTAGCATCCATGAGAGAACTGAAGCATCCATTGCATACGGTCAGAATATCCGTGTTCTTTTCCCCGGCCAGCACAATGTTCCTTGAAGCGAGCGTGAGCCACGTTATTTTATCAAACGAGCGGAATATTCCGGGTGCAGGACAGCATGAAGTCTCTTTAAGTTCACTCCATCTTATCCCGATCCTGTCAAGGACAAGCTCTGTTGCCTTTTCGATACCAGGATAACGGTTCGGGATCACACATCCCAGGAATAGTGATATATCTTTCATTACTTTATCAGCTCAATAAAACCGGTTGAGGAAAGGAGCGTTTTTACGTCCTTTAGCGCCATTGGATACTTACGGACATTCTCAGGCTCTCCAAGGCCGATTTTTTTCCTGATGGCAATATGAATATCTTCAATGGGGATGGATTGTCCGGTTTCAATAAGGAATTTGCATACAGCCCTGTGGGCGGACAGTATCCTGCCTTTTTTAACAGATTCGGCACGAAGGGAAAGGATGGCATCGGTTATCTTTATTCCGCGCGGGCATCTCTCCTGGCAGTTATAGCAGGTTGTGCACATCCACAGGTCGGGCTGGTCAGAGATGTCTTTTTTTATTGAATCTTTAATTATCCTTCTTACATTGAGGCTTGTATACTTGCCTGAAGGGCAACTTCCTGTACATGTGCCGCACTGGAAACAGGTAAGTATCTCGGAATTTTTCATCAAAAAGAAAAAAATTTAAGAAGAATATGAATTCTTCTTAACCGAACAAGGCGCCGAGGCCTTCCATTCCGCTTTCTTCAGCTTTCTCTTTGGATTTTTCATCCGCCTTTGGCTTCTCATCTGCTGCTGCTGCCGGGGCAGCTGCCGCCGCTGCCGGGGCTGCTGCTGCCGGGGCTGCAAATGCTGCCTTTGCAATGGCCTCATCGATATTGACTCCATCAAGGGCTGAAACCAGTGCTTTTGCCCTGACTGCATCAACATCAATACCTGCTGCTTTTATTACAGCAGTTATTCCTTCTTCAGATACTTTCTTTCCTGCGCTGTGTAATAATAGCGCTGCATATACGTATTCCATTTTAATCACCTTTTATTGAATTTAACCGAATAACGAGCCTAAGCCCGCTGCTATGTCTTCTTGTTTTGGTTCTTCTTTCTTCTTTTCTTCCGCGGGGGCTTCTGCAGCTTTTGCTGGTTCAGGTTTAGTTTCCCTGGGTGCTGCTGCAAGCTTATCCTTTATTTTATTACTGACGGAATTTGCATCTTTCTCCAATGCCAATCTGGCAACAGACATCATCTGGGAATTTGCTTTTCCAAGCAGTACATCGATGATATCCGGTATTATCAGCTCAGCATTTATTGCAAGATTCCTTGACTGGGAAGCTGCCTTTGTAAGCAGTGTGCTGATAGTGGCTTTAGCCGGATAAGATGAGTTGACAGATAAGTTAAACGCATGCTGGACTGCCAGCATCAGGTTATTTTTATATACTGTCTCATCGACCGACAAGATCTTTGACTCATAGATCATGCCTTTTTCATAAACAGCACGAAGGTCAAGTCCCAATTCCACAGGATGTATTTCAAGACGTGAAAGGATGGATGCAAGTTTTGCATCAACTACATCACCCTTCCTGGCAACAGTCTTTGTCTGGCGGATAACAACTTTTCCACCTTCGATGCCTGCCGGGATTCCTGCCCCTGTTAATTCCCCAACAATTGGGCCCGGCGGGAAAGAAGTTGGTCCTTTTTCTACTATTATATCCTTTGGTGAAACCGCTCCGGCTTTTATGGGGGCGGAGGTCTTTCCTGTATCCAGGATCTTAAAAAGTTTGAAAGGATTTTCATTTGTAAATAATAGAGCTGTCTGGTCTTCAACATACTTGTTTATCTGCTTAACATCATCGGATGATTCAGCAAGTGCACGGTCTATAAGAGAATTCCTGCACATCTTGAGATCTGCAATACCCCGCAAGCTCTTTCTCATAAGTTGAAGCTGGTTTGAGGGAATCCCATGAACTCCTACAATACCGACTGAAGAATGGGTGGTGATCAGTCTTTTTATATCCTCTATTTCATCTTTCTTCCATTTAGGGATATGAATACTATGGTGTTCGACTTCAGTTGACATTTTATATCACCTTTATTGCCGGTCCCATTGTGGATTTGACATAAATAGATCTGACATTATAAAGACCGCGTTCGTACCTGTGCTCTATACGGTTTATTATCGCATCGATGTTCTGGGATAATTTCACCGGGTCCATATCTTTTTTGCCCACTGCAATATGGAAAGTCATCTTGTCCTTGGATCTTACCTTTATTGAGTTCTTGGACTTATTTATTACCTGGACTATATCCTTATCCGGCGTCAATGGTATGGGCATTTTTCCCCTGGGACCAAGCACCTGGCCAAGGGTTTTACCAATCACAGGCATGTATGCTGCTTCTGCTATGAAGAAATTCACTTCTTCTGCAAGATTTTTAGTTCTTGTCTTGTCTTCTCCGAGAACACTTATCTCTTCGGGATCAAAAACATAATCTGCACCGGCGGCTTTCGCCCTCTGGGCGGTGTCACCTTTTGCGAATACCGCGATCTTTATGGGTCTTCCCAGACCGTTTGGCAGGATTATTTCTTCATCCAGCCTGTTCGTGGGCTGATTCATATCAAGATTTTTAAGGTTGATAGCAAGATCAACGCTTTCTGAAAATTTTCGCTGCGGAGACTTCTCTAAAGCCTGCTTAACAGCTTCAAGTATTTTTTCATGTTCCAATATAATTCCTCCCGTAGTAATCGACTATTGTCTCCTACGGATGATAGGGGAGTACTCTTTTCTACTATATAGTACTTTAAGCTATCGGTTAAATTTAGCACATCAGGTCACAACGGCTTTGTCCCCGGTCACGTTTATCATAAGTGAACCGAACCTTGCTGTTCCGAATATTCCGGGTATACCCCTCATTTCTGCCCTCTGGATAGGATCATAATATTCCAGAGACCATGTCTCATTGCCATAAGATGCGTTGACAGCCACAGAATGGGCTCTCCAGCGGAACATTTTCAACTGAGGGAGTTCATCGGCAAGATGGAGAGCATTATCAAGACCGTCTCCTCCTGAGATCACATTCAGCCGCAGGAAGGTATAATTGTATTGTGAAGTCTTTTCCAGTCCATTGTATTCATATATTTTTATTTCTGTCCCCTCTTCTTTCAGAGCATACCAGTCAAAGGGATTCATTGTTGGAAAAGATTTTATATTCCCATCATGGAAAAATAACTCTGCATCGTTTTTCTCAGCAAACCTTAGAGTGCCTAATACACCCGATATAAGAAGGAATATAATAAGGAATCTTGTGATCGTTTGAATCCGGAAAGGCTTCCTGAATAAGAATATTACCATTAACAAGCTGATTATTGTGAGGTAAATATCCGTATAAAAGAACAATTCGGCAGAATATCTTGTAGCATCAAAAGGGTAAAAAAGCGGGACTCCTCTGGTTGTTGAATAATCAAAAATGAGGTGAATGATAATACCTGCGAAAGCATACACTATATTCCGGCGCGAGAACACAGGCTCAAAATAAATATACTTTTGCACTATATTCTTAATTGTGCTGCGGGAAGCGATATACAATACAATGGCCCCTGTAAAAAACCCGAAAAAAATCGAATGGGTTATACCCCTGTGGGTGATAAGGAAAAAAGTGGGATATAGGTATTGTATCCATAAAAGAAAAATATCACTATCTGGGGCTATTCCCCCGATAACGAATGCTGTGATCTCCTCTTTCCCCTTTTTAAAGTAATTCCCGAGCAAATATGGAAATAGCGCATGAGAGAAAAGGTCCATTACATGATCACTAATCCTTTTTCAAACTTTTGATCCCAAAACAAGCTGTTTACCCTTCTTTGCAAGGTCAATAACTTCAATCTCCCGGAATCCGGCGTCTTTTAGCCATTCCCTGTACTGTGCTTCTGTCCAGGTATTTCCTTCTTCTGAGTTCGCAAGCATATTAACCGCAAAAATTTCAGCTCTGGGGCTTCTTCCGCGTACAAAATCCTCTATCGCTATCACTCCTTTCCCATTCAACAAATTATGAACATGCTTTATAAGTTCCCTGTTATTTTTTTCAGAATAAATATGGCAAATATTACCCATAAAGACTATATCGAATTTTTCTTGAATAACATTTTCAACGTTCTTTGTGAAATCCCCACTTATAAAGGTAAGGTTCTCAATCTTGTCCAGATTGAATTCGCGACTTACATAATCTATTACTTCTCCTGTGTCAAAGAGAACGGCTGTCAATCCTCTTTTGATAAAAGCTTTTGAATATTTTCCCGGGCCTCCGCCAAGATCAAGCACTTTTTTTGCATCCTTTTTTCTCAAAAGGATCTGGTTTACCGCTTCCTCAACTATGGGGTCCGGTCTTGAGGCCATAGCCTTCATAAAAACAGGGATATCACGAGGCACCGGTTCTCTTTCCGGTCTTTCCCCTTTTATGATATCAGGCAGCGCAAGCCATGACTTTATTATGTTCATGAAATGGGGCAGATAACCCCCTGTATATTCTTCACCGTATTCCAGGAAAAGAGGACGAGATTTTTCTGCGATTATATACCTGTCAATGGATTTGACAACATAACCCATGGAACACAGGGCTTCAAGTACTATGTAAAGAGCCCTTTCATCCGCTTTGAGTTCTTTTTTAAGGGTGTTGATGTCCTTTTCCGTATCAAGGGCATGGAATATTCCCGTTTTCAAAGCTGAACCAAGAAGTACAAGCTTGTTTGCATCATCTCCCGCTTTTTCGATATCCAATCCGTTGTTTGAATTCCACATCCGGTTTATCACTTTCTTTAAGGAATGTATTATGCGACAAAATATAAAAATTTATTTGAAAAAACGGAAAAAACTCTTATTCATATGAAATATAATATTACAGGAAGCATTATGACTCCCATGGCATTTATTTTCCTGATCTTTGCATAAGATGCTATCATCCCGACAGGCGTAGAAATCAAAAATATTATAAACCCGAACCAGCCAGTGAACATGAATACAAGAACAGCAAGTCCCGCCAGTACGGTTGCACACAATCCGGAATAATTTATTCTTGAAAGGAATCCCGATATCCTGTCACCAAGATAAATGGTCGTGAAATAAGAAATTGCAGAAACAAAGATTATTACTATCAGCAAGAGAACAATAATAGAATAATCCCATTCCCTTATATTTACCAGTTGATCGATCGCCACCATTGCACCACTTCTTGATTTTCCGATTATGAAAAGGGCTATCAGGCTGAAAATCGCATTGGCGGTATTGGCACTGCTTATCGACACCATAAATTCTTTCGGAGAATCATCATCCTTCTCTTCGCGAACAAACAACCTTGCAAGAAGAGTGCCAACAGCCGATGATACACCGGGAAGCCATGCTACAAAAGAACCTGCTGCGGTTCCTGTCACCATTCCCCGGATAATCTTCGGCATGGGAAGCACGAACATGCAATTTTTTTGCTGGGGAGGCAGTTCTGATTTTGTCATCAGGCTGGTAACAAGCATGGAAGCGCCGAATAATCCTGAAAGAAGCGGTAATAAAATCGACGGCTCGCCGAATTTGACAAGGGGCTGCATTAGCACTGTGTTATCAAAAGCAAATATGCCAAGGAGCCCGGAAATAAGAAAAAGAAGAAAAGCATAAAATTTGAATTTAAGATGAGTAAGCGACCCCTGACCCTGGACATATTCCCCATTTTCAGTGGCTATCATCAAAACGACTATCAAAACGAGAATCCATCCTATGTATGCATTTATCATCCCATATACATTCAGGAAGAAAAAACCCATAGGGATTACCATTATCAAAGAAACGATCACAGCTCCTGCGCTTCCGATAGCGGAAAGACGCACAGCCTCAGAGCCTCTTCCTTCCATGAGGAGCGCATGACCGGGAAGCACGGCAAGAGCCGTATCCGCCTCAGGCGCGCCAAGAAAAATAGAAGGAATGATGTCAAGAAAGGTATGTGCTATCGAATTTGAAAGAATTATTACAGCAATATAGAACGGTGCAAATCCAAGACCTGAAAGAAATGGTGAAACTGCAACAAGTACCAGGGCGAAATTATTTATATGGATTCCCGGAGTAAGACCTGAAATGATACCGAGAAAGAAACCGAACATTATTGAAATTATCAGGATAGTCAGGGAGATTTCCATGGGTTTCTCCAGAAAGCATTTCATGAACAAAAGGATTATGTTTTCAAGTGTGATTTTAGATTTGTGAAAATCGCAGTTACAAAACTTGAAGAAAAATCAAAGGGCGTTCATGAACTATTCAGGAGATACGGTCATGAGGCTGCCATTGTATCTACGATGGCGGCTGCCGATCCGTCTGACACAGGGCCACTCATGAGGCTATGCGATATGATCATGGAAGAAAAGATCGATATTCTTATTTTCACAAGCTCACTGGGCGTTGAGAAGCTTATGGAAAAGACAAAGCCGGGAAAAAAAATAAGAATCGTAAGTGTCGGACCTAAAACTGCAAAAAAGGTAGAAGAATATGGTTTGAAAAGCGAAGTAATTGAAAAATTCTCATCCGGGAATTTTGCGGATTACCTGGGCGATATAAAAGAAAAAACGATAGGTATCGCCCGCGCAGAAGTTCCAAACCCTGAATTGACCGGATCACTGGAATCAAAAGGCGCTGTGGTCGTTGAAGCCTCAGCATATCGATTGAAGCCTGCGGGGAACAGTATTCTTGAAGTATTGGAACATGTGGATGCGGTGATTTTCACAAGCGCCAAATCGTTTGAACTTTCAGGATTCAGGCCGGAAGATGCAGGAAAAATCCGTGTTTTGGCAATCGGACATAAAACTGCTGAGGCGATGAGAAAATGCGGGATACATCCGGATTTTGTGGGAAATGGGACGCTTGAAGATTGCCTTGCCTCCATTTGAGCCAACCTATAGCATCGAAGTAAAAGCGGTAAAAGAATTCGATACGGTTCATTTTGCTCAGTGAATGGCCATACCAATGAAACAAATCTGCGTTCATTTGCGTTCATCTGCGGTTAAAATATTACAAAGACCAGACAACCACCTTCATCCATTCATTTCACTCCCGCTGCATAATATTTTTTCGAGGTATCTACTATGCTGTCCGGCTTTTCTCCCATCCAGTTAACATCATGTGCCCAATCCGGTTTTGTGCTGGATGCATTGAGGCATCCCGCTATCATGACAACCAGTATAATTAAAAGAAATACGGGAATCATTCCCCAATGCTAATGGTGTACTCAAACTGCTGCGTATTCTGAGGCATAATCCCGAGTTTCAGGTCGCCGGCAGGAACATCAACTTTGTAGGTCTCTATATACTGGGTTCCTATCTCCTGGTAGATACCTTCACTTTCTGACTCCCATGGAGGAAGCCCGTTCATCCCACCGAGAGATACTCCGCCTTTGATTATGGTTTTTACCTTTTTCAGCGGTATTGCGTTATTGTCTGATCCTGTCAGGCTTACAGCAAATGACGGATCTTTTTTGTTTTTTGTTCCCATACTGCTGACAAAGTAACTATAAACTCCCCCGAACATGTTTGAACTGACCTCTATTGTAACAGGAGATGCTTCTTTTACATTGAATGTCTTTACATAGGATTCTGTGGGCTGCTTCCAGACTCCGAATCCAAGTGTAATCATATCTGCCCACTCATCGCGAATCGATGGGTCATCTATTCCCAGGTCAATGGCCCCCTGATAATTCCCTTTTGCAACCAGCGGCACTTTGATATGTACATTCACTTCTATACTTTCGCCTGCAGGTATCTCCTTCGGAGATGTTATTGTCACAGCATCGTCTGTGAAAGCGGGTTCCGTCATTCCGGCAGGACCACCATACATTTGATTCTGAGAGTTCATCCTGGGGTCTATGGCAACTGTTTTATCTCCAGTGTTCTTCAGCGTAATCTTATAATCGTATTCTTTCCCTGCTTCCAGTTGGTCGTTAATATACTGCTTTGATATCTGGACTTTTGGAGGCGCCCAGAGGTTTATCGACAGGCTATAGGAATGTACATAATTAGGGAAGGGCTCAGGGTATGGTGTCGGGATTTTTTCATCTGTGAATGCAATATTGGCATTATAATAACCTATGGATGCATCCGCCGGAATGACAACTTTGATCGCGAACTTCTGGCTTCCTCCTGCAGGGACTTCAATGCTTGCAGGGCTTACTGTTATCCATTCTTTATCCATCAGGTATTCTCCGTATGGGGGCACAACCACAAAGGGCGAAATCGTGATCGATTTTGTCTCCTTGTTTTTTATTGTCACAGTTAATTCCCTGTCCTCTCCTGGCTGCAATTGTGCATTTCCATAACGCGGAGAGATCTCAAGTTTTGTGAAATTTTGCATGTCAAATGATCCTATGGGGGAAACGGCCTGTACTACCTGACTTGATTCCACAATCCCGGTTTCCTGGCTCGATGCCAAACCACTAAATGTGCTCAACACGAGCAGCGCTAATACACATAAATTGATTTTTATATTCATTTTAATCTCCTGTAAGATATTCCACCCGTTTTTTCAGGTAAGTCCTCTTATCGGACAAACCTCAATCATAACTATAACGTTTTAATACATAATATTTACTATTAATCGTCAAGTTTGATAATTTATGAACACTGCTATGAATTGGCGTAAATAGGATGAAAACATGATATGAGCCCGCTTGAAAAGTTATTCGGAAAAACGGCACAGCTAACCGTGCTGGAATATCTCATGAAAAACAAGGGAGAATTAAATTATCTATCGGGGATAGCGGAAGGGACTGGATTATACCACTCCAGTGTGGCAGGAGTGCTTGAGCCTCTTCTGGAAAATAACATAGTTATTGAGAAAAAGATCGGAAAGCAGATGCGGTCCTTCACTCTAAATGAAGAGCACAAAGCCACACAGTTTCTGATGACTTTTTATAATGACCTGAAAAAAGAGCTGGTGATTATTAAGCCCCATTCCTTGCTGAAGCGATTTATCCACCGCATACCGGCTTTTTTCCAGCTTCGTATAAAAGTACAGATGCGCCATCAAGGCCCAATATCTTTCCGGTATTCATATTATTCTTTTTCACCCTTTTTGATCGGGCAGTCCGGACATAATCGTCCGCATCCTCTTTCTTCCTCTTTTTCATTCTCAATATTCATTGATTCGACCTCGATCTCATATAATGATTATTCTATTATTAGAAATGTTCTGTTGGAAAAATGCTGATGAAAAGTGAAATATATGAATAGTGGAATTATAACATATGATGCCAATTACATTCACCGATGAAGACCTTATGCATATAGGTAAAGAACAGGATAATCAATTACGCTCTATCAGACAGGCGATCGATGACTTGAAAGCAAAAGGCAATGCCACATTCTGTAAAAAATGTGGTCATATAATGCAGCATTTTACTGTGGGGAATGCAAGGTTAATGCAATGCGGTTTCTGCGGTAACAGGGTCGCTGAAATGATTGAATTATGAATTATCCTCCTTATATATGTCTTCACCTTGATCCTGCCTTTTCACATTTTTAAATGCAATTTCATGTACTCCATTGAACTGGCTTTTCCTTTCAATCCTTTCATATTCAGATGCGCGCCTTGCAAGGCCGCTCCATAACATATCCATATTATTCACCTCAATTCATAGATATACATATCAATATATATTCCCTGTCCAAGAGCGGAGCGAAAGTAATCTAAATTTGATTGATATTATCAACATGTCACAACATAATGTATTTATCCGGAAACCCCATGCTTGAACAGGATGATGTTCTCGCATTTTGGCATGACGATCAACTCCCATGAGATCGTCAATTCCATTACAAATCACGGCTTCCCGGTTTTTCATACGCCTGAGATACATATCAAGCCTTTCCTGTGCCGCAAGAGCGTATGCAACCTGGCGGATATAATAGCGGTCTTCAAACAATCCGAAAGATTCTACATCGTAGGAATTGAGATCAAGGAATGGAATGCTGTAGTTAATCCCAAACTTGCCCTTTCATACCTTGAAACATACAGGGATACCTGCGAATATTTTTACCTGGCTGCGAAACACTTCTCAAGAGCAACATTTGAAATAAAAGACATAGGATTATTTGATCTCAATACCATGAAGGTTGTCAAGAATTCCGCTTATCTTTTTCCGAATCCGGATTTCAGGGGGAATCTGATGAAGCGGATAAAGAAACATTTTCAGGTGTTATCAGGTGTGGTTGAAGATCCTTTCCAGAGAACGCTTATGGAGTTTTAAAAATAGATACATCTGTGCATAGCGTTTATAGATCATACTTTTTTGGACAGCGATATATTTAAATAGAACAACAACCATATAATTTGATACTTAATGACATGAGTGAGGAAGGTCTTTAAGCAAAAATGGGAGATGAATGGATTGGAAAATAATAAATTAGTGGCACTCTTGAATTTTGTTTTCATAAGAATAATGCAGACTGCTGATCTTGAAAAAATAAACAGCAGC
>Ga0172443_1032_pt1 | contig 42214 bp, 57 predicted proteins | sample MayberryNE_Catta_6_FD_114741 | JGI IMG/M metagenome (GOLD analysis project Ga0172443, IMG submission 114741) | reverse complement strand
TGGAATCAGTTGATGATTTTAACAAAATCCAAAGCAGAATATGCTGGGAAAGTAGTTGAATTTGTCAATGCCAGAAACACATCACAGAATTGCAGCGGGTGCGGGAATTCAGTCCCGAAAGACCTTTCAGTCAGGACACATTCATGCCCTTATTGTGGATTGGTACTGGATAGAGATCATAACGCTGCGATTAATATATTGAATAGATCAATCAGTACCGCAGGAACTGCGGGAATTAACGCCTGTTCGAGTGTACTCAACAGAGGCACGATGACGCAGGACGCCCAAGCTCTTTAGGGTTTGGGTAGTTCACCTCTTTCTTTGTCCATTCAATTTAAATAGCACTGCAACTGTATCCAAAAATTTTTCATCATCATGCTCTGCAGCGTTCCTGAGGATCTTTGTTGGTTCGGCAAGTATCTGTTTTGCAAAAGAATTTGTCATGTCATCCAGGACTTCACATTCTATTTCCCCGATCGTGTGCCTTGACTTAAGTTTATTTATAGCCGTTTCACGCTCCTGTTCCCGGATTTTTTCAACTTTCGAATAAAGGGCTGAAATTATACTGTCTGCCATCTGGCGTTTGTACTGCCGCTTGAGAAGCGCCAATTCTTCTTCTATGATAATTTCTGCTTTTTTTGCTTCCGATCTTCGTTTATCCAGGTTTGCATCACTGATGCTTCTTAAACTATCGATATTATGGAGGCTCACACCCGACAAATCCCCTACACTGCTTTCAATATTCCTGGGATTGCCAATGTCGATAAGCATTATATCCTTATTACGTTTTTCTATTAATCCGGACATTATCTCTTTGGTTAAAACAAAATGGGGAGCCTTTGTAGCACTTATTACAACATCGGATTTCGGTATGTATTCTTCCATTTTTTCATACAGCACCGCTTCACCTTTTAATTCACATGCAAGAGCCTCTGCTTTATCAAATGTCCTGTTGGCCACGTATATGACTTTAATATCCTTATTCGCAAGCGCCTTTGCAACAAGCGTCCCCATTTCTCCCGCACCTATGACCATCACGGTTTTTCCTTCGAGTCCTCCTAATTCCTTCTCAGCCAATTCCACAGCTGCTGAACCAATGGATACCGAACCTTTGTTTATCCCGGTCTCATTCCTCGTACGCTTCCCCACCTGTATCGATTTGTTAAATGCGGTATCAAGGACCTTTCCTACAGCTCCGGCTTTTTTTGCCATCTGGAATAATTCTTTTACCTGGCCAAGTATCTGGTCTTCACCCACTATCATTGACTCAAGACCCGATGTGAGGCGAAGGAGATGCCTGAGTGATTCCTCATGGTCAAGAAAATCAATAATCCGTGATGAGACTTTCATATGTTTTGCAAAATCAAAAAGTACTTTGCTCCCTTTTGGCGAAACAACGTAAACTTCAACACGATTACAGGTCTTAAGGACCGCGCATTCCTCAACAAGTTCGTGCGACTTAAGGTGTACCAGAAGCTGGTCTATACCGCCATGCCATGCGCTTTCCATTTCCGTAATGGTCGCTTTGGTATGCGTAATTAGCATGCTTGAAATTTCAGTCATTAATTATTCCTGTCTTTATGTTCGTTTTCAACTTATATGCTTTGATGCTGTCATATATGCTTTTTCATATGATTCTTCAAAAGCATCCCAAACATCATTATCATTGATGATACTCCACAAAATATCTTTTCGTTTTTTCTGGTCATCCACTGATGATTTTAATATTTCGCGAATTTCATTTTGAAGCCTGGACATTTGTGAAAATTCGGGCGTTATAACCTTTTCTATTTTTTGGCGAATATATTTTGAAAGAGCAGGGCTTTGACCACCTGTGGAAATACCAATAACAATATCTCCTCGCCGTATCACTGAGGGGATTATAATATCTCCGATATCATCCACCCGATTTACAAATTTTCCGCTATCTTTAGCCAGTACTGCTATCTTTTCATTCAATATCGCATTATTTGTAGCAGGAATAACAATAAAAGCATTTTTCAGAAAAAAGGAGATATCTTTTTCGCCGATATCTTTTACTTTTATAATTTTTATCTTTCCGGTCTCAAAAAACGTATTCAAACCGGATGTAAATTCCCTGCTTACAACCGTCACTTTTGCATGCTCACAAAAAAGAGAAGCTTTTCGTTCGCCTACCTCCCCACCGCCAAATATCAGTATCTCCTTTTCATTTAAATCCAGCATAAGAGGCAAAAAAACACTCATAACCTCACGCCTGTTTTTTTGAACTCCCGCTCACTGAAAAGTATGCTGTAATCTTTTATACCTGTGGCAAGGGAGATATCTTTTGCAATTCTTTCACATTCTTCGCGCGAGTATGAATGTACCATTGTGAAAAGGTTATATTTCCAATCGGGATAGCGGGGCCTTTCATAGCAATGAGTGACTTCGGGGAATCCTGCCATAATCGCTCCCACTTCTTCTACTTTCTCATCCGGGACGTTCCAGGTGCACATGGCATTTGCAGTTATTCCTATGGCCCTGTGTCCTATGGAAGCCCCGAAACGTCTTATTACACCTTCTTTTCTCATGTTTTGCAGACGTGCCAGGACATCCGTTTCTGAAAGTCCGACTTCTTTTGCGATTTGTTTGAAAGGTTCCGGTACGATGGGAATTCCATTCTGGATCGTTTTTAATAATTTCAAATCAATTTTGTCCATGTTATCAGGTAATTTATTTTAGAAATATTCATATATATGTTCATTGTTTATATGGGTGGATAGGAAATAATCAATCGAATATGAAAATGCAGATATATTAATATGATAGATGTTAAAAACGTTTTGGAAGTAATAAATCAAGTGCTGGTTTTACCAATAGCGATTATCACCTTCTTTCTATTAATATATATTGTAATTTACCTGTCGAAAAAAGACCCTGATGTAATAAGGTCAAGGATTTTTTTAAAATATAATGAAATTAAAAAAGTTTTTATTTTGTTGGTTTTGTTTGCTTTTGTATTGCTCCTCCATGTGACATTTATTTTCTATCCGAATATTTTTAATTTCATTTTAGAGGAACCTCCCTCTTTTATTGATGATTTGCAGCAGATTTTAGGATTGGTTCTTGTTATTATCCTTATAACGTTCGTATTCCTGATATACAGGGGTATAAAAGATTCATCGTATCACTGATACCATCATCAAAAAAAATGTATGTATTCAGATAATACTTACGTTACTTACACATCCTGATATTTATGTTCTTCCAATCCTCTTTAACCCCATGAAGAGTTTCAATTGAACCTTTGACCATCCCGCACAGGATTTTTTTAACAAAACCGTTCATGGGTATTTTTTGCCCGTCTATCTCAAGAATAATATCGATATCTTCCATGTTATCTAGGAAGATTTTATGCATATTAAAATAATTGTACGGGCCTATGCAGGAATACAAGATAAAGATCCTCGATATGCAAAAAGACGAAAGGCCGCGAGAAAGACTGATAAAGAACGGTGCGTCGGCTTTGAGCGATTCTGAACTTCTTGCAATAATCCTCAGGACGGGGTCAAAGCAGGAAAATGTCATAAACCTCTCCCAGAGGATATTAAAAGACTATAACATTAAACAGCTCTCACAGATAAACATTAAACAATTAATGAAACTCAATGGTATCAAAGAAAGTAAGGCTGCTCAGATCGCAGCCTGTTTTGAGATTGCGCGGCGCCTGGAATCTTTCAAGGATGAGGAAAAAACAAAGATCAGTTCCCCGGAAGATGTTTACAGGCGGATTTATCCGAAAATGAGGGAGCAGAAAAAAGAAATCTTTATCGAACTTTGTCTTGATACGAAGAACCAGATAATAAGGGAGGAAATAATTTCCATTGGTTCGTTGAACGCAAATATCGTGCATCCGAGGGAAGTATTCAAGCTTGCGCTGGAAGAATCCGCAGCTCATTTGATCGTGGCTCATAATCATCCCTCCGGGGACCCGACCCCAAGCAGGGAAGATATCGAAATAACAAAGAAACTTGTTGAGACCGGAAATATAATGGGAATAACCCTTCTTGACCATGTAATAATAGGCGATGGCCGGCATTTCAGCATGAAAGAGGCGGGACATATCTAAAGGTTGAGTAAAATGGCATATTCTGCAATTATCCTTGCCGGTGGAAAAGGAAAACGCATGGGTTACCGGGAAAAAGCTCTTATTGACGTTAATGGTAAACCTCTTATTACTTGTATTATCAAGAGCCTTGAGAAGGTAGTTGATAACATCATAATTTCAGTTCGCGATAAAGCGCAGGGAGGGTTGTTGAACTCAGTGCTGCCGGGTTACACTTATGCATATGATGCTTATGAAAATATTGGCCCGCTTTCGGGGATACTTTCAGGCCTCCGGGTTTGCAGGGATGAATTTTGTTTTATCACGGCATGCGATATGCCTTTTATAAATGAAAATGTAGTAAAGATGCTTTTCAAGATGGCTGAAAATCACGATGCAGCCATTCCCCGCCGGGAAGACGGTTATCTTGAGCCGCTGCATGCTGTTTATAAATGCAAGCCAATGATTTGTGAAACAGAGAAATCTATAAAGAAGGGAGAGACAATAATCCTTGCCCCGATCCACAGAATGAAGGCTAATTATGTGGAAATGGAAGATATCAGGAAAATCGATCCGGATTTAAGAACATTTATCAATATCAATACACCAGAAGATATCGATCATTTTAAAAATGTACACAAGAAATTATCCCGCACTTGAACTAAAAGGTGGTCTATCGCATGAAAAAACCTATACTGTAGCCGTAGAGAATACCATTGAACTTTTTATTAACAAAATCCCGATCGCATCAATACTTGCAACACCGGAAATGCTAAAAGAGCTGGCCATAGGATATTTAATATGCGAAGGTATTGTAAAAAAACCGGATAATATAAAAAATTTTAAAATTGATGGGAACAGGATATATGCCGGGGTAGAAAATTCCGAACATCTTGAACTCTGGCGCGAATTAAGGTCATCTGGATGCGTAGGTGTCAGGTGGGAAGAGAATGAGAATATTTCAATCAATTCCGATACACAATTCAGTACATATTCAATCCGGAAAAGCCTTGGATTCCTGGAATCTGATATCTACAGGGAAACACACGGGACGCATGCAGCATGCCTTATAAATACCAATGAGGAATGTGCGGCAAAAGCCATAGATGTGGGAAGACACAACGCTTTCGATAAAGTTGTGGGATATGCATGTCTTAATGGGATTGATATAAGGGAGCATTTCATCTTATCCACGGGACGCCAGTCTGCGGGCATGGTATTAAAAGCAGCCCGGGCCGGGATTCCGCTTGTTGCCACAAAAACCGCCCCGCTTAATTCGGGCATCGATGCCGCCCGGAGGACGGGTGTTTGTCTTGTGTGTTTTGTTTCAAATGACAGGATGTCAGTTTTTTCGCATCCGGAGAGGCTTCTATGCCCCCTGTAATTTGTATCGTAGGAAAAAGCAAGACCGGAAAAACAAAATTAATGGAAGAATTGATAATAAACCTGAAGGATCGCGGCCTGAGGGTAGGCGCCTTGAAATACCATAAACACGGGGATTTTGAAATCGATATCGAGGGCAAGGATACATGGAAATATGCAAAGGCTGGGGCTGATACGGTTGCCATAACCTCCAACGTGAAATTTGCTGTTATAAGAAACACAAATGTAACGACCGATATTGATAAGATTTGTGAAACAAATTTCAGTGACATGGATGTTGTCCTTGCGGACGGGTTCACCCAATCAGATAAGCCCCGGATCATTGTAGTGGGGAATTTCCAGGATGCGGGAATTTTCGAAAGGGGATGCATGGTCATAGCGATTACTGATGAAAAGATCAGGGATATGAAAAAAATTCTTAATAAGGTGCTTGAATTCTTGGATCGCACCGATATGAAAAAATGAAAAAATTATTATAGGTCTCAAATCAATACTTTGACATGGATTATTGGTTCGGAAATATAATCAATGATTATTTTCTGTATAAGATCATTGAAGGTATTATAGCAATACTCTCACTGATCGTGGTTTATTTAGGTATCCAGATAGCCTTAAATTGGAAATTCATACATAAGGAAATTCCGGATTCAAATGATTTAATATCACAAAAACAGAGTTTTAACCGAAGTGTATTGTTTATATTTATTGCCGGTTTTTTTATGCTTATCCATGAGTTTTTTGAAGGTCTTGAGAAAGACTCACCCGATTTGGTGACTTATGAACTATTTGAGCTGATAGCGTTTTCCGGGCTGGTGCTGTTTTTATACGAGTGGCATAAAATATTGGTGAATTTTAGGAAAAAACACTCCCTTTAAATAATCCTAATTTTAAAAAAGCGACGAGAGGGGGACTTGAACCCCCGAGCTCCTTGCGGAACACAGGGTTAGCAACCCTGCGCCATACCGGGCTTGGCTATCTCGTCACTCCGACCTGATAGAACAGCGTAAGCAATATCCATCATTTAGAAGCAGCTTGTGAGTATTTCTTGATAAACTGTTTGCTATTTAACACTTTTTACACGAATTTTATTTATTTATTAAAACATATGTAGTATTCGATCAATACTTATGCAGCTTCTTGCTATTGATGTCGGAATGGGAACACAGGATATTCTTCTCTATGACAGCCAGAAGAATATGGAGAATTGCTTTAAGATGGTGCTGCCGTCCCAGACCCAAATAATCGCCCACAGGATCGCAGCGGAAACAAAATCGGGAAAAGACATTGTCCTAACAGGTGAAACAATGGGCGGAGGACCATGCTCAGCAGCAGTAAAGAAGCATCTTCGGGCAAACCTGGCAGTATATGCCACAGAAAAAGCCGCCCTTACGCTTGATGATAGTCTTGAAAAGACAATAGGAATGGGCGTGGTCATTGTAAAAGAGGATGAAGCGGCAGAACTGGATGCTTCCGTTATCAGGATGTGCGATATAGATAAGACCGCCCTTTCCAAAGCTTTTGACCTTTTTGGTGTTGCGATCCCGGAAGATTTTGCCATAGCCGTGCAGGATCACGGATTTTCACCCAGTACGAGCAACCGCGTCTTCCGGTTTGAATATTTCAGGGAGACCATTGAAAAAGGTGCAACGCTTGATTCTTTTGTATATATGGGTAATATCCCGGAGCGTTTTACAAGAATGAAAGCTGTGGAGAGGACAGTGCAGTATGCAATGCTCATGGATACGGGTATTGCCGCAATAAGGGGGGCACTTCTTGATGAAAACACCTCCCCGCCGTATCTTGCCGTAAATATCGGCAACGGTCACACGCTGGCAGGGATAATTGATAATGGGAAGCTCATAGCATTGATGGAGCACCATACTCATCAGATGACCTCAGGGAAACTTGATGATCACCTTGTGAGATTATGCAACGGGACGATCGGATTTGAGGAAGTTTTTGAGGATGGCGGTCACGGATGTTATGTGAAAGAGGCAATTGGATTTAAAAATATTGGCTCAATATCGGTCACAGGTCCGCGGCGCGAAATTATGCGGGGTTCAAAACTGGATTTCCATTTTGCCTCGCCATACGGGGATATGATGCTGGCGGGCTGCTTCGGATTGGCAGATGCTTACATTCATTATGCCAAAGAACAAAAGGGGCAGCAATGAGAAAAGAATTGTTAAAACCTGTGATGAATGCGATATTTGCACTTTTGTTATTGGGCCTTATCAAAATCGTCGCTGCGGTTATGCTAAAAGAAGTTAACAATGTTATTGCATATATTGACATTGTACTCTCACTTGCTGTGGTTATTATATTATTGAAATTCATGATGGAATTCAACCGCCAGATAGCATCTCCGGACTACATCCAGGTTCGTTCAATTGTAAGATGGGTCGTTATATTAATGGTAATATTGACCCTTTACGGGGCTTTCGGAATGTTCTCAGATATTCCGTATGGATTATATTATATAATTTTTTTCATCTTAACTTTAGTTCCTGTTTATTTCCTCTGGAAAATACTTTATAACAATTCTGACATGTTGCCTGACATTTTAAGGAATGTTTTCAGCGAAGAAATAATCGCCTGCTCATGCGGATGGAAAAATCCTGCGCATGCTAAATATTGTTTAAAGTGCGGATCGCTCTTGAAAACCAATATCCAATTAAGAAGAAACAAAATTAGCCCTTTGACCTTATTATAATAGGGCTAACGATGTGGATAAGTGTTTATAGTTTCCTATACGTTAAATCAAAGATGCCAAATGTTGGATCAGTTACCGCAAATTTTTAACAATATGGATGTCAATTATGATTTTTTTGAGAAATTAGCCCTGTCTATGCTTATTGGGATACTTATTGGCATTGAAAGAGAACACAGGCGGCCTGAGAAAATTGAATTGATCGCGGGAGTTCGTTCATTTACAATAGCCTGTATTGCAGGTATGATCTCTTCATTCCTTGCTTTGAAAATCAATTCGGGGATCCTCCTTATATCTCTTGCATTTTTTTCAATAATATGCATATTATATATATATATTAAAAATGTAGTCCTGAACGCACCGGGAATTACAGGCCCAATTGCATTATATTGTACGTTCCTAATGGGTGTTTTAATATCTTATGACCTCTTCATCCCTGCTATTGCGGGGGCCGTTATTATAACATTCTTGCTTGCTGAAAAACAACCACTTCATTCATTTGCCACAAACCTGACTGATGATGAGATTTTGAGCGCCGTCCGGTTCCTTGCAGTTGTTTTCATCCTTTATCCATTGACTCCCGATGCATTATACCTGGGAGTTTTCAATCCAAGAACGATTCTCTTAATTGTAATTCTTGTAACAACCATAAGCTTTGCCAGCTTCGTAATAATGAAAAACATCGGGACTGAAGAAGGAATACCCATCTCCGGGATGCTGGGCGGGCTTGTCAACAGCGAAGCCACAACAGCCGCATTATCGGCAATGGCAAATAAGAGACACGAATTGATCGGATCCTGTTTCACAGGTATAATTCTGTGTAACGCTGCGATGCTTATCCGGAACCTTGTGATAGCCCTTATCGTGGACCCGACGGGAAAAGTATTTTTCCTGATGGCAATTCCCCAAATATTTATTGTTATTTATTCTGCGTTTGAAGTTTTGGGATCAAAAAATCATTCATATATCAGCGAATCTATCAAATTACAATCCCCGTTTGCGCTTTTACCCGCGATTAAATTTGCCTTTGGTTTCACGGGGTTATCTTTCGTGTCAAAATATGCAAATCTCTGGGCGGGCCCGGCCGGTGTTTATGCCACAGCACTGGGTGGTTTTATAAGCAGCGCCGTGGTAACAGCATCGGCAGCAGCTCTTGCAGTGAGCGGGGATATTTCATACGGCACAGGAGCTATAACTGCGATCCTCGCAAGCATCATAAGTACGGGAAATAAGATGATACTCGTTAAATGGTCGGGTCCCTCAAAGTTGAGCGAATTGGTCAATAAGACATTCACACGTTTAATAATTGCAGGAGGGATCGTTCTTGGTGTATGGGGTGTCTTCATAACCTATTTTTAACAGAATGGAAAATCATTTCGGGACAAGAACAGCAAAGTGACCGGTGAATCTTTTTGGTTTTTCACGCCCGAGAATATTCAACGCAATTTCATAATTGCTTTGCAGTATCCTGTTTTTCTGTAGAAATGGTTTCATTTTTTCAAGCAGCATGATAAGATTTATCTCCCGCATAGAAAAATCTGAAAAAACCGGATCCGTATTATTTTTTAAAAAACCAAGAATCGCATTATAATCCATGGGTTCGCAAAGTATCACAATTTCAGATAGTTCTGACTGTAATTTAAGTATTTTCAGCCCCTCGGATATATTTGAAAACTTGATTTCATCCTCTTTTATTTTATGATCGAGAAATTTTTCATATGACTCGACATATACCCTCGCCTTTTCCCCCAGGATTTTCACGAAATAATCTCTCGCCTTGTATTTAAGCAGTCTTTCTAACCTGCTTAAGAGCTCATTATAAAATTTTTCAGTTTCTTCATATGAGATGCCCACACGCGTTGCATTTAATGAACTATGCCAGAGGCGTTCCGGCCTTTCGCGAAGATTCATTATTTCATTAACCGCCCGTGCGGTCTGCAATGTAAATTCTTCGACCATGTTGAAGGCTTCTTCATAAACCGGAATAAGTTCGTCAATGGAGGTCATATTGGGCCCGTAAAAAATCATATTCAAAGGAAGACGTTCTTGACTTTCTATGAGCCTGGCATTTTTACCGATAATCTCATTTAAGTAAATCTTATAAAGTGTTCTTGCAGGCCCGCTAATATCCTTTGAGATGTTTTCATAATATTCCTGCCAGAATTCATGCGGTGATATCAGTCTTTTATTATATTTATTTTCCAGTTCATAAAGATCGGTTGAAATATCAAGAAAAACCGCCTGCGGATCAATAATATTGAACAGTGAAAGAATTTCATCGTGAACTTTGTTCCCTTTAATCAGTGCAAGCCTTGCGTTTTCAGGAAAAAATCGCTCGAGCCTGAATGGATATTCAAGATGTTCTTTGACAGAAGTGTCTCCAAGACCGCTCAGCCAATCCCTCATTACAGCATCATGTATTTTTAAAACATTGATGAAAGGTATCAGGAATAAGTTTGGCATCGATACCGGCTTACTTCTATAAGCTTGTTCCTTTACTTTCCAGGGCTTTTTTTAGCAGGTTTTTGATTTCACTTCTAATATCCGAGTCGGTTGAATTATCAATATATAAAAGCCCTTCTTTTAATTTGGAGGGGTCAGGAGTACTATTTCGCAGTTCAGATAATGCATTTACCAGAATATTTATATCCTGCACAGGTTGTGTTTTTCCAGTTATGAATACGAATGAATTTCCATCCCGTTCTAATCGTACCATAGTCCTACCTATATTTATATATCATTTGATCCAGTTCTTTCTTCAAAGGTTAAATAATTATGTCAAGGGCGGCTAACAACTTCCCGCCTTTTTCTCCTATTGCATCAAGCTTTTCCCTGATCTCAGATTTTTTCAGATATATTTCGTGTCTTGTCCCATGTTCATCCTCCGATTTTAAGGATAGTTCTTCGCCTGAGGGACTGTGTTTTTTTATCCCAGCCACAACCGGAGCAAAAATTCCTGCGACCTTGCGCATAAGCTCAAAAACGAGTCTTTCCTCAAAAACATCTTTTTCTTCCAGCAATATAGTCTCTAACTTTTGCTTTTTAGGATAGAGTTCATTTGTTTTTTCGGAAATTTTTTCTCCAAGCTCCTGAAGCCTCAACATATTTAATTCATTTTTCAATTCAGGAACTGCATTAATGCTCTTCTCTACCCCATTCTCTTCTGCATAAGAAACCTCGACCGAGAATTCCTCCTTTAATATCATTTTCAATCTGAATTGTTCAGTCTTTATATCAGCTCTTTTCCTGAAAACAATTTCAAGTTCTTTATCAGAAAGGATGACGTCCCAGAGTAAGAAGTCATCGATACCTACGACATCAGGCACAAGTTTATTCTTGAATAATTGTTTTTTCATCATGACCGGGATCTCGATGCCTTTTACAAAATCATGGGCCCGGACGTGACCTTTCCAGAAAGGCGATTCATTTGATGCAAGATCAAACAGGCACGAAATGCCGCCTTCGCAATTTATCCGCACCTTTCCAGAGTAACCTTTTTCATTTGCCCTGAGAGTATATTTTTTACCTGTTACCGGTATGGGATCATAAATAAAGAAAGACTCAAGTATTTTCCTGTTCTCCTCATCCGCCTCCTCAATTTTTTTTTCGAACTGCGCGATTTCCCCGGATATCTCGTCTGAGAACTTTGTCTTTCCATCTTCTATGCATTTTTTCAGGAATTCTTTGGTTTTGTCCGCATATTTGACTATGGTCTCCTGTTCTTTGCTGCCGGCAACGGCTACTTCAATAGCGTTCTCAACAGTTAAGAGAAAAGTATCCATTTCATCGATAACGGAATTGTTATGACTCATCCTGTCCGCTATCGTCTCTTTCAGATCAAGAACAGCATTTTCAAATCTTATCGTCTTAACACCTGTATCCACAAAGTTATTCAACAGTCTCAGGAAATCTATCTGCATATGGAATTGGGTCGAATCCCCGTAAAGAAATTTCATTTTTATACCTCAATTATCTCAAAATACGAACAGCAAAAGGTAAATATGTTGTGTTATAATTTAAGCCGATATAAAACTTGTCGATAGGAGATCCCCATGAATTTAATCAATGAAAAGGCGATTGACGAATATGTCACAAAGTTCAATATCAAACAAATGCTAATCCTTCCTGCAATACTGCTTCTGGTTTCGCTTTCGATCCTGACTTATACTTTTTTTACGACCTCACCCCACACCCCAGTTGGACTGGGAATGGAATTCCAGGGGGGAACTGCAATGATCTTTGACACCACAAAAACTCCGGACCAGTTAAAAGAAGATTTTTCAGCATATCCGGTAGTACAGGCACGAGAATATGGTGGAGGCGACCGTAAATTGATCCAGTTCGGCCCGATGAAGGAATCGGATGTTACTGATGTCACAAAAAAAATTAATTCCGAATTCTCTAATTCCAACCTGGAAATAAGGCAAATGGGAGAAGTGGTCAGCAAAGATTTACAGGGACAGGCACTTCGTGCCCTATTATTCTCATTCCTTGGAATGGGTGCTGTAATATTTTTGATTTTCAGAACATTTATCCCTTCGGTAGCTGTTGTAATTTCCGCTTTTGCCGATATTGCTTTTGCAGCAGCAATGATGGATGTGTTCGGCATAGTGCTATCTCTCGGGACTGTGGCCGCCCTTCTGATGCTGATCGGTTATTCTGTGGATACTGATATCCTTTTGACCACGCGTCTTCTCAAGAGAAAAGGTGAGTTAGGTGATAAGATCAAAGATGCTATGAAAACCGGCATGACCATGACTTTGACCACTCTTGCGGCTCTTATTGCATTATTCGTTGTCTCATCGGGTTCTTATCTCGTTTCATCGTTTACGCGTATTGATATAATACGGGATATTTCAGTTGTCCTTATTTTCGGTTTGATCGCGGACATGATAAATACCTGGATGACCAATGTTGGAATCCTGAAATGGTATATTGAAAAAGGGGGAACAACGGAAGTGCGCACCGAAAAGCCTAAAAAGAGGAGGCAGACAACATGAACGATGAAGAACCTTTTTATAAGAAACCACGTGTCCTATTGTTATTGATCGTGATCCTTTGTTCACTTGCCGTGATGATTGTCTCTTATAAGAACGGGGAAGTGAATGTAGGCAGTAACCTGAAGTATGGTCTTGACCTTGAAGGCGGATCATGGCTGCAATTACAGCTCCAGGGAGCAATTGTCCAGTTAGATGCCGATGAAAATAAAATCATACAGATGGAATTCCAAAGACTATTGAATGATCCATCAATCAAGGTTGAAGAGACTACTTCGAATTCTATTACCTTTACAACATCAAAACAGACCACACAGAAAATAATAGATGGTTTCGGATTCGGTAAATCTACAATTTCCCAGGCTCCTGATGGCGGCACCAGGATCTCCCTGCAGATAAACAGGGAATATGCGATCCAGAAATATCTTGAGAATAGCCTGCAGGCAGAAACCAGAATGATCCCCGGGAATATTCTCACTTTTGAAATACGAAAAAAGGTGACACAAGACGAATTGAATGCAGTTCTTTTACCTGTTGACGGAAAAGTCAGCTCCTTCAAAGCAGGTGTATCAGCAGATACAAGGGAAGATACAAAAAAGATCCTTGAAACTAAACTCAACAGCCTGGGGATGAAGGAAATCCCTATCAGGACAGTTGGCGATAATTATCTTCTTATTGACCTGGCAGGAGTAGATATCAATACGGCAAAAGATATTGCAGCTAAACCGGGAAAATTCGAAATTCGCATACAGGTGACGGGCAATGAGACCGAACACGTGCTTTATGGCACGGAAATAACACCCGGATTGCCTGAAAAGGAGAAAGGGGATGTATGGGGTGTCTCTTTTACCCTGAGTGAAGCAGGAGCAGCGGCTCTTCGCGATGCTGCAATACAGTATGGAGCGGTTACTAGCCCCACAGCACATAATTTGATAATGTTACTTGATGAAAATGAGGTATTCAATGCTCCGCTGTCACCTGAGCTTGCCAGGAACATACAGAGCGTACCGGTGAAAAACCTTGTAGCGACTACGGGCACAGGGGATGAAGGACAAAGAAAGGCAAATGAGCTGCAGATCCATTTAAGAGCCGGAGCCCTGCCTGTGAAGGTGGATGTGATAGGCGCAGGGCAGGTTTCTGCTGAACTCGGATCAAAGTTCAAGTCACAGGTATTGATCGCCGGGATAATAGCATTGATACTGGTCGCGATAGTTGTTTCATTGAGATACAAACAGCCAAACATAGTTATCCCGATGCTTTCGACATCCTTCAGTGAAGTAATTATCATATTGGGTTTTACCGTCCTTGTGGGCTTCCAGCTTGACCTGCCAACAATTGCAGGTATAATTGCGGTCATCGGTACCGGTATTGATCACCTTATCATTATTACTGATGAGGTTCTTGCAGGGGGCGCTATGCCTCCCGATAAGGTATATAAATCACGTCTAACCAAGGCATTTGCCATAATATTTTCAGCGGCTGCAACAGTACTTGTGGCTATGTCTCCCCTTCTGATCATGGGATTTGGCGCTCTAAGGGGCTTTGCCGTAATTACCATTGTCGGAGTACTTATAGGGGTATTCATTGCAAGACCCGCATACGCTGAAGTAATCCAGGGCATGCTTGTGGAAGATACCGGCAAGAAGTTTGTGGATGAGGATTAAAGCGCGGATGCGCACGGATGGATTATCCGTGCAAATCCATTCGATCCGCGTTTGATTTAGACTAATTGGAGATTTATTAGAAAGCTAACATTCTTCTCTATCGGGACAATAAAAATTCTTGATACAATAACTTAATAAATGAAAGAATCCAATTATATATTAGAAATATGTCAGTTATTTAGAACCAGTAATTATGTTTTCATGTAATTTTCCGATGGTCAAATTTTATTTCTGGATCGAAAAGATGCGAGGTAAGGAAAATGTCAAAACTTAAAAAGCGAGAATTGGAACGAAAAGGCGAAAAGAAACAGAAGATCTTGGACAATAAATTGATGGGCGAGAATCTTGGGGATTTAACTAAGAAAGAAGTGGAGGTAGCTGAACTTCCTGAAGAATGAAGATAAAAGTAAAAATCCTGTCCGGAGGTGTTAAAGAAGAAAACCTGGACGTTCCCCCATCATCCACATATGAAGAGCTTCTCAAATCTCTTCATATCAATCCCGAAATCGTTCTTGTGTTCAGGGACGGCAATCCTGTACCGCTTGATGAGAAGGTTACACCGGACAATATAGAAATATTAAGAGTAGTTACGGGTGGATGAAGAACTCTTTTTTATACAACCATGCAATTAACAGACACCTATGGACGAACTATAAAGAGTTTGCGAATTTCCATTACAAACCGCTGCAACCTGAAATGCATTTACTGCCACCATGAAGGTGAGACATTTCATAAGAATAATGAGATGAATGTAGAAACCATAGTAAATATCGTGAAAGCTTCACGGAAATTCGGGGTCAACAAAGTGAAATTCTCAGGTGGTGAACCTTTGATGCGAAACGATTTTGAAAATATTCTTGAAGCTCTTCCTGAATTAAAGGATATTTCAGCTACAACCAATGGGACGTTTCTTGCGAAAAGGGCACAAATCCTTGCCGGTAGCGGGCTTAACAGGATAAACATAAGTCTTCCATCCCTTTCCCCTGAAAAATACAGGAAAGTAACGGGTGGTGATGTGAGCACCGTATTTGATGGGATAGATGCCGCAGTAGAATCCGGCCTGATACCGGTCAAATTGAATATGGTTCTCATGAATGGATTAAATGCTCATGAAATCCCGGAAATGATGGATTTCATTAGAAAATACGAGGGAAAGGTTATACTTCAGCTAATTGAATTGATGAATTTCCAGCAGACTGCGAAATACCAGGTAAATATAAATGAGGTTGAGGAATTCCTGGAAAAAAAAGCAACACGGATCGAAGAGCGATTAATGCACAGGAGAAGGAAGTACCATATAGACGGTATTGAAGTTGAACTTGTGCGCCCGATAGACAATTCACATTTCTGTGCAAATTGCAACAGGCTAAGGGTGACTTCTGATGGAAAGCTCAAGCCCTGTCTTTTAAGGAATGATAATCTTGTGGATGTGAATAACAAAGAACCGGGAGAAATCGCAGAATTAATGAAATTTGCCATGGAAAAAAGAGAACCTTTCTATAAAGAGACTCATTGATTAAGGTTATAATGAGGCTCTTCTTTATGGATTTTTTCAATAAAACCATATTCAAATATTTCCGTATCTGCTATGCTCTTTGATATATATTTTAGCTTGCGCAGCACAGGTACAAAAGCCATAGTTGATGCAACAAACTCTTTTGAAAGTGAGGCGCAATATTTCGGTGAAATCCGGTAAGCATCAAATACGAATTCTTCATCAACTATCCCCGTCAGCCCTGATACAAGCCTTGCAGCTTCTGTTGGGTACGCCCTTATGAAATTACTTGCTTTTTCATGAAGTTCCAGGAATTTCAGGATAACATCAGGATGCTGTATTAAGTCTTTTCGGACAACGATCCCGTAACTGGGATTATCCGGCCAGAGCAAGTGGGGAGGAATGATCATTTTTGCACCGCAGGCACGGGCTGCAGCTACTGCAAGAGACGGAGTCCCAACCGCTGCGTCAATCTCCCCGTCTGCCAGTGCTTCCAGGACAAAATCAGTCCAGGGGAAGTTCTTTACCCTGATATCGAGGTCATTTTCATTTATGATATTATTGATGATAACATCATGGATAGACCCCTTCGGTGGAGAGCCCAATACTTTTCCCTCGAATTGACGCATGACAATTTTGATATTATGAGTTCCAGGAAATGTCCTGTATTTATCCTGCGCGATCAACACTGTTCCTTCAACATGTCCCCCGGCTATGCAGACAATAGGTACACCGCGATCCATGCCTATGATCGCAGGCGGAAGACCGATGTACCCTATATCGATTTCTTTTTTTTCGAAAGCCTTCACGATATCCGGTCCTGAAGCAAATAGCTTCCAGTTTGCCTCTATCCCCGACTTCTTCAACCAGTCCGTACCCATCAGGATAAAAGAGGTATGGTATAAAGTTGAAAGATGACCTATATTGACCTGTTTCGTTTTGAACATGATATTTTTAAGGAGAAGCTGCGATTAAAAACTTTCTGTTGTAAAAGTATATTTGGAGATAATTTGGGTATAATCTTGGAAAAATACTATTATAGCATATACCCATTATAAATTGAGTAGAGGAAAAATACCAATCATCAAGATTCACTTCCTATCCTATCCACAATCTATCCATGAATTCTTGAAATCCTCTACCTTTTCTATTCATCATCTTTTCTATTCATCACAACAACCTTTACATAGCATCGCCAGTATATTACAGAAAATTGAAACAACACGCTATCCTTCCGGAAAAAGTAAAAAGATATGAAGAACTCTTACGTAAGGCTTTGAAAGCATTTGAGATAAATGTGCCTGAAAAATCCCATTTAAGAAAAGTAGCGGAAGATTATTCAAATATGGCCAGTTCCTATTACGATGATGGAATGCACTTTATAGAAGAAGAGGATATAGTGAATGCTCTTGTCTGTTTCAGTTATGGCCATGCATGGCTGGATGCGGGTGTAAAACTCGGTGTCTTTAAAGTAAGTGATGAAAACCTGTTTACGATTTAATAGAGGAATAATAAAATGGCAAATTATATTGTTACACTTGAAGCCGCATGGCTTGTAAAAAGTGTAGAAAGCGTTGAAGATGCAATGAACATAGCGATATCCGAAGTCGGAAAAATGCTCAATCCCGATTTGAACTTCGTGGAAATAGAAGTGGGAACCACGAGCTGTCCTGCTTGCGGTGAGGCTTTTGACAGCGTCTTTATGGCGGCAGGTACCGCTCTTGTGGGAATATTGCTTGAAATGAAAGTTTATGATGCGGAAAATGAGGAGCATGCGGCAAGGATTGCAAAATCCACTATCGGTAAGGCGCTGATCAACACACCGCTTGATGTCGTGGATGTGGAAGAGTTCGAAGGTGGAAAGGATAAAAAGGAAAAGAAAAAGCCCACTGGAAAATATTGATCAGGATGAAGCTTGCAGCTCTTATTTCCGGGGGTAAGGATTCTTCATTTGCAATATATAAAGCATTGCAGGAAGGTCACGAGGTCACAGACCTTGTAACAATAATGCCTGAAAATGAAGACTCCTATATGTTCCATTCTGCGAATATCCATCTTACTGAACTTATTTCAGAGGCTTGTGGAATCCCCCTCACATCGCAGCTTTCAACCGGTGAGAAGGAAAAGGAACTTGAGGATTTAAGAAAAGCCATAAGCCGCGTAAAAGTTGATGGTGTTGCGGTGGGTGCTATCGAATCGGAATACCAGGCATCACGCGTGAGGCGGATATGCGATGAACTCGGTATAAGAATGTACGCACCATTGTGGCATATGGAACCTGAAAGACTTCTTCGGGAAATGATCACAATAATGGATATAAGGATTGTGAAAGTAGCAGCGGCAGGGATGGATGAATCATGGCTTGGCCGGTGCTTTGATGCCAGGATGATAGAAGACCTGAAAGCGCTTAACAGGAAATACGGTGTACATATCGCGGGGGAAGGAGGAGAGTATGAGTCGCTTGTGCTTGAGGCTCCGTTCTATAAGAAAAGGATCGATATTCTTGATACCCGCAATCTCTGGATGGGAGATCACGGGATCATGAAAGTAGTACGGGCAGAACTAAGAGGAAAGTAATTAATATTTCCATTTTCCTTATAATAGGGAACCCACCCCCCAACCCGCCCAAGGTGTACCACCCTGGTCTTTCATCACTGAACAATAAACAAATATAGTAGCATTAATAAATAGTATGTTATTACTCCTGTACCACCAAAGTACTACTTTTTTGACATAGTTGTGAAAAGGTTTATAATAGATTAACCCAGTGATATTCCGGTAGTATCATGGTAGTTCGAAAAAATATATCGCTTGAGCCACATCATCTTAAGAAACTTGAACCGCTAACCTTGAAACACAATGGCAATCTCAGCGCTGCTATAAGGGATGCCATAGATATCACTGAAGCATCGCTTAATCGATATGGTTCTGTCAAAGAGGCCTTATCAAAAATCGTATCCGATAAGAAAGATTTGACAGGAAGGGAAGAATCGATAGAGACCGGAAAAAACGTTCTTCTTAGCAGGCCTATATTCCTCTGGATGCTCAAATCCACAAAAGGTATCCCACTTGAAAATGAAATATTTGAAGAGGTTCTTGATCCTTTGAAAATCACCACTATCTCAGAACTGGATAAAAAGATAAATCAAATAAGCTGTGAATCAGGTTGGAACTGCCAGGTATCCCTCTTTTGCATGGATGATATTAATCCTGCCACTGCGACTGTTACCATAGCAGGCGATAATGAATATTACCGCGATTTTGTAGCAAACCTGGTGGTAATGTTCCTTGCCAATAACAAAGGACTTGATATTGAAGTCGTTCATAAAAGAGCAACATCTACGAGGATAGACCTGAAGTACCGTGAAAAAGGAACGCAGCCCGTTGCTGCAAACACGTACTTCGGATATCTAAAAGACACAATAAGGGAGTTCAAGTCCAGGGAAGAATTCTGGAAAAACCTTGTGGAAATATACAGTTCTGTGAATTATAATATGGTATCCCTTTACATGGGTAATTATGAAGAACTGCTGGCCGGTGATCGACCCAGGGATGCCGGAATATTCGAATCAATATTGAAAAAACATATAGCCAGTATTCCTCATCAGGATTTCTTAAAACTGTTAAAAAAAACAGAAGAATCACTTCTGAAAGTGGACAAAATTGAGATACTGGAAAATGGTATCAATATTTCTCACAATTACAGGAATGAAAAAGCCATCCGGAATATCCGGGATTATTACATATCGCTACTAAAGGCAAACGGGCATGAATACGAAGCGAAATATTCCACGAGCCTTATAGTATTGAATCATATATGCTGCAAGAATTAGATTATTATGATTTTTTTCGACATATCCTTGCATGCAGCCATGAACCGTGCAGGATTTACGGAAGGGAACGTGTCTATTAAACAAATATCGGATTCCTTGACTGCCATATCAAGTTTCCGTATATCCCCATGATAGACCATTACTTCTGACTTTCCTTCTGCCCTTGCAATGAGCACAGGCTCATCTGCGACCAGTTGATTATGATCTGCATTTTCAAAAGTAATTTTAAGTCCCAGGAGTCCTGAATTTACCTTGATGTTCAAAACGGTGTTTAAAAGTGCGGGAAGCCATGCATCGTTGAGTATTACCTTTTTCGCACCTGCAAGAACACTTAAAAGGCCAAGCGTACCGGGACCACAAAAACCATCAACAACCACTGCACCTTCTAATTCCCCTTTAAGATATAGTTCCTCCATTTTTTTTATTTTTGTGTTTTTGAACTCTATATGGATTCTTGACTGGTTCTTATAAATACACAGTTCCCCGAACAATGACGAGACAATATCACACCGCATATCGCAGCCGCAAAGCAATTCATATGTATGAGGCGGGCTGTCAGTATCCAGGATACCTATACTTTGTGATTGCAGTCCTGTTCTTTTGATCACGCCTTTAATTTCCGGCACTGTTTCGACTATTTCCTTCGCAATGTCTTTTGTTACAGAATCCATTATAAGAACAAGGTTTTTATAATTGAGCCTCGGAGGATAAGGTACCTGATAGCCAAAAGAGATAAGCGGCGTCCCAACTTCATGAAGCGTGGCCTCCGTTGGGAATAATCCTTTATCCTTCAATATCGTCAGGACATTCCCGATGACAAAATCCAGGTGCCTCTTTTTGCATCCTTTGCACAGGCCAAAATTGTAATCGATCTTTTCAGAAATGGGTGAATTTTTGGCGAAACCGGGGTCGGGAGGACACAGGCCGCAGGCCATGTACATCCCCAGTATATCATCCAGTACTTTCCCTGCAGGGATAATGCAATCCCCGTTGCATGTGTGGCATTTCATATTATTGGTATGCCAGTTCTTCAACTATGGATTTCTTATGCGAGCATGATCTTAATGCGATTTGCCAGTTATAAGCAAATAGCACAAGCGTTAATATTGTCATCATTTCAAAGAATTCAAAATAAACCATCGTATTGTTTAAGTTCAATTCTTCAATAAATTCATGTACCATGAAAAAGACACTAAATAAAAATATATAGATGCAATTTTTTATGAAAAAAGATTCGCTTACGAAAGATTTCATGATCAACTCATCTTTTTTGACATCTTTCCATAAAAACCATATCTGAATTAATAAAAATATAAATATTAAATATAGTGCGAATATAAAAAATTCCATATATTTATATAGCGTAAATCCGTTCATATTTAAACTTCCTATAATATGATGATAAATATTAGATGATATAAGCATTTCTGTGTGTTTATGTTTTATATGATGAGTGCTAAAATTATTTCTTGTATAACATTCAAATTCATTTATCCTGAATGCAGTCTCCAAGATCAGAAAGGAATGACTCAATGGTTTTTTCTTTAATGTGCGGCATTATTATCAATCTCATGGCTTTTGGTTTTCGTGTTATTGAAGTAACCCAGCCCCTTGCCCGCAATTTTTTCCTGACCCCATCAAGGTCGGTTACATCCAGTGCCGCGATGTTCATCACAGGCTCGATCAAAGGTTCCACTCCCAGTTCACGGCTCCCCTTCACAAGCATGTCCGTCATTTTCATACAATCTTTCACGATTTTCATGTATCCTTCCCTTCCAAGATGCGTCATGACGGCATAAGCGGCAGCCACTGAGGCGCCGCTTCGTGTGCCGGTCAGGGAATGCTGCTTCCTGATGGTCAGGTATGGTGTATCGATCTCCAGCGGAAGAAGACACGCTTCTTCCCTGAAAAGGAGACCTCCGGCCGGAATAGTGGACATGCCCATCTTATGGGGATCGGCTGTTATTGACGTTACTCCTTTAACTGAAAAATCAAAATCATATTTTTTGCTAAGGAAAGGTATGACAAATCCCCCAAAGGCTGCATCTACATGCAGGAACAGGTTATTTGCTAAAGCAAGTTCGGCTAATTTATCTATTGGGTCGATCTGCCCGAATTCCGTTGAGCCTGCAATACCTATAAGCGCAATAGTGTTATTATCGATAAGCTTTGCCGCAGAGTCTATATCCACCTTGAATTCCATATCAAGTGAAGCTTTTCTTATTTCGATACCAAGTAGATCTGCTATCTTGTCGAAAGAAAAATGTGCCGAATCAGGAACAATCATGTTCGGATGCTCCTTTTTGCTCATGTTCCTGGCAGTTCTTAATGCCTGGATATTGGATTCCGTGCCCCCCGTGGTAATGTAACCGCACGCATTACTATCGCCAAGCATGCCCCCCATCATTTTTATTACTTTTTCTTCAAGTTCTTTTGTGCCCCGGAACAGCCCAAAATCCCCCATATTCGATGCTATGAATTGCATATGGGCTTTTACGGCTATGGGGTGTGGTCGTGTGCACATCGCGCTCAGGACCTTATCATATGAAGTATCTTTTTGCATAGCGTTCTTGAGCAGAGACAATACTTCCTTCTCAGAGTGTCCTTTATGGTTCATGTGCTATAAACTCCGGAACACTTCAACACCCGAATACAATTAAGAATCATAGAATTTACTTAACTCATCTTGATAGATATAAATCCCTTGATTTAAGCTCATGAAGTTCGAAATTAAAATATACTCCGGAAAGATTTATACTGTGAAGATGAGTATAATAAAAAGGAGAATATAAACTGAGAAGCAAAATAACAGTCAGAAACATTTCATTCTTCCCTATTAATTTCGATTATCAATACGGTATAGCTTCCATGCTATATTTTAAACTTGCAAATGCGGATATCAAATTGGCTAATGAGACAAAGCCGCCATTTTGGCAAGAGATATCCTCCCTTCCCTGTAAAGTTCCAGCAGGAAATTCTTTTTCACAAAATTGATGGTTTTTACAGCTACTGTCATAATAACTAATTTTAGTTCTTTTATTATAAGCATTTGCATAACGGCTCCTCAACCGCCACAAAAATTTCATTTTCACAGAAGCGCCATAAATGTATATACAGTCAGGGGCGCCGCCCCGTTCGCAGCGCGCGCCCAATCCCGCCCATTAAGTTCTCCTCCAGCGCCGCCATCTCTTTTCAGACTCTGCGCGCTTTGCGGTGATGTCCCCATGATTCTTGCGCTGCAGATAAAAACAGCCCTGTGTGATACATTGCAACCGTTGACTTCATGTTAAACCCCGCCGGCGGCGGCGCATCAGCTGGGGTCTGGGGTCGCAACCCCAGCGCCGTAAAAGATAATGTTCCCTGGGGATATTTTTTTCGCATTTTTGTGATTGCCCTCCAGCATGCGTTCCTATTCGCATATTCCTCGCATCCTGGCAGCTCCGTGTATGTGGAAAGGCATATTATCTCGCAAATATATAAATAACCTGAATGGACAGAGAAGTAAAAGAGCGGACAATTCTTGATACCTTTGCAGAAGATTTTGTTAATGTAGTAGAAAAGCATGCAAAATATATCATTGTTTCAGGGTTTGTGGCGATAGCTCATGGGAGAAGCAGGGGAACCGAAGATGTGGATATGATCATAGAAAGGATAAAAAAAGAAGCGTTCATAAAAATGCATAATGATCTTTTGCTTGCAGGATTTGAATGCATACAGTCAGAATATCCTGAAGTGATTTATGATGATTATTTGAAAGATAAGACCAGCGTACGATATGTCAGAAAAGGACATTTTATACCGGAAATGGAATTGAAACTGGCTAAAGATGAACTGGATGATTATCAAATAAAAACGCGTAAAAAACTGCCTCTTACGGGACTGGATTTATATTTTTCAAGTATTGAAATGAATATTGCTTTTAAGGAAGAACTGCTAAAGTCAGAAAAGGACATGGATGATGCAAAGCATTTGCGGATCATCTATTCTGACGTCCTTGATGAAAATGAGATCACAAGGATAAAAGCAAAAATCCGCAGATTGAGGCTATCATGAGAGACAGGACTCATTCCGAGCAAGTGATACGATGGGCTGAATTTGTAAAAACCCATCCTCGCTCAATCTGGATCAGGGAGGTCGGGCCGCTCATAGACGCGCAGATAATCATGGCAAATACATTTTATGAGCGTCTTTCAAAGACAGAAGGCGGAGTTGAAAAAATAAGAAAGCTCAGGAAGTTAGACTAAAGTTGGTATATTTCGAGAACGATAACACAAAACGCGCCCTTCCGGTAAATAAGATATATTCAATATACGCATATGGCAGGCTCAGCTTTTCATCAGGCGTGGTTGATTATCTTGCAAAGAGCGGGATACCCATACATTTCTTCAATTATTACGGTTTTTACGAGGGCTCTTTCGTCTGGAAACACATATCGGCGGGATTGAATCCGAGATCACAAGACTTCCGGAGACGGCACTATCCCTGAGGTTATGAATGTAGAAGGGCGCATACGGAACATATATTATACGGCGCTTGATGAGATATTCCCTGATGTACACGACCACTCTTTCGGAGATATACAATACCCAGTTAAATCCCACTATTTCTTTCCTTCATGAGCCATTTGAACGGAGGTTCTCGCTTGCTCTTGATGTAAGCGAGATATTCAAATCCATCATTATAGACAGGATCATCCTGAAACTTGTGAATAAGAATATGCTTGACGATGCTTGTTTCAGGGGGGAGATAGGGGATATGCTGCTCAGTGAAAAAGGGAAAAAGCTGTTCCTGACCGAGTATAATGAGAAGCTTTCCACAACTATCAAACACAGGGGGCTGGAACAAAATGTTTCATTCAAACGGCTTATAAGACTTGAGTTATATAAACTCGTGAAACACTGCCTTGGAGAAAAAGAACGCAAAGCGTAGCAGCAATATCTTGTGCGCTTTGCTGTGAGATTTACCCCAGCAGGCATTAACCTTAAACTACCGTGCTCTTCCTGAGCCAGTCGATATCGCTCTGGTACAATTCCCTAAGGTCCTTCAAGCCAAGGCGAAGCATCGCAACGCGGCTCACACCCAGCCCCCATGCAAGTACCGGTTGTTTGATATCCAGGGGCAGCGTGACCTCTTTCCTGAACACCCCGGCGCCTCCGAGTTCAACCCACTTTCCCCTGCTTTCGATATAGACCTCAGGCTCAACGCTTGGTTCTGTGTATGGGAAATATCCCGGCCTGAAACGAACTTCGTCAAAACCCATCCTGTGATAGAACTCGGTCAGGCAGCCCAGTAGGTTCTTGAAGCTCACGCCTTTATCCATCACAACACCTTCAAGCTGTTCGAATTCAGGTGTATGTGTCGGGTCAATGGCCTCGCGCCTGTATGCCCTGTCTATGCAGAAGGCTTTAACAGGCGTGTCCGGATGATCTGCCAGGTATTTTATCGTGACAGCGGTTGTGTGAGTACGAAGAACCTGTTTCCGTGCAACATCCTCACTCCATTTCCCTCCCCATCCACGGGAGATGCCCCCGCCTTTTTCATGCATTTCTTTGACCGGTTCAATATATTCTTGAGGCAGGTCGCATTCAGTGGCAAGATGGAAAGTATCCTGCATCTCCCTTGCAGGATGCTCCTGCGGCTGGAAGAGCGCATCAAAATTCCAGAATGAACTCTGGACAATATCGCCTTTGATCTCAGTAAAGCCCATCTCAAGGAAAATTTGCCTCATCTCATTTATCAGGCGCCTGTATGGATGGATCTTTGCGCCGTATATGGGTTTTACAGGTGTATGGATATCATAGGGGCGGATGCGGGAATTTTTCCATGAACCGCTTGTGATCATGGAAGGTGTTAGCTGGGCTATTTCTTCCTCAATGTGCAGACCCCTTTCTGTAAGGGCACGTCCTTCTGATGTTATTATTATGATCCGGCTTTTTTTCTCTGTTTTTTCAACAAGGTTCCTTTTGATAAGGTCCCTTACGGCTTCCCCGATATCTGAAAGCGGCCCTTTCTTAAGCTTTGAAAGTATAGACTCATCCTCCCCAACTTCGGCTTTCCCTGAGGGAATGATCCTGTCACCTTCGATTTTAACCCAATTTTTCTTTCGAAGCCAGCCAAGGGCTATGCCGACCATTTGAGGCGGGAATTTATTTTTTAATTCGGAAAGTAAAAGAGGAGCTTTTAGCGAATTCATGACCTGCCGTTCAGGAAGTGATATTTGCGCGTACAATTCCCCTTCTTTTGTAAGATTGTATACGGTAGTGATGGTTTCTTTGATCTCGCAAAGGCCTTTTTCAGCCAGCATGAATGCGGATTGCATGGACGCTTCGATATTTAATTCCGAAGCCTGCGCAAGGTCTTCAGGAGAAAGTCTGTCTTTCCCGGAAAGCGCCAGCAACACCCGCTTTTCATTATTTGTGAGATTGAGATTTTTTTCAGGCGTCATAATACGGCATCACTTATCCGGAATCCGTGTGAGCTTTAATCCTGCCAATCCCATAATAACTATGAAAAGCAGAAGTGAAGCCGCATATCCGAATCCTGCAGAATATCCCAACACTGTTTTTGATACCGTGATCAAAATGACAAATAGTAGAACCGACCCAAGTGAGAGTGTGATCTCAAGTGATTTTTTATTCATAACACCACAAGTTTTGCATCAATTATGCCGTTAACGGCTTTGATATCATCCAGTATCGATTCATTCACTTCGCTATCAATGTTCACTACCATTATAGCTTCACCGCCAACAGTCAGCCTTCCGACCTGCATCCCTGCAATATTGATATTGTTCTTTCCGAGTATCACGCAGCACGGCCCGATTATGTTGGGATGGTCTTCATGTCTTGCAACGATCATATATTTAGAAGGGACTATATCCACGCGGTATTCATCGATCTGCACTATGCGGGACTCTTTTCCAACGATGGTGCCGCTTACGATTTTCTCCTCTCCTTTCCTGGTCAGCTTCACCGCGATCTGGCTGGAATATCCCTGGCTTGTCTTTGATTTGCTCTCTACGATCTTTATTTTGCGCTCTTTTGCGATAGTAGGGGCATTTACATAATTGACGCCCGGGCCAAGCACGGGTTCAAGCAATCCCTTCAGCACTGCAAGTGTTAACGGCGCAATATTATGCTCAGAGATTTCACCGCAGTATGATATCTCCACTTTTTCATAATTACTTCCTATGAGATGCATGCAAAGTTTCCCTATCTTTTCAGAAAGCGGGAAATAAGGCTCAAGCACCTGCATGGCATCAGGTTTAATATAGGGCATGTTAATGGCATTTTTCACCGGAAGCCCTTTCAGGGAATTGACTATTTGTTCTGCGACCGAGATGGCAACATTAATTTGAGCTTCTTCGGTGGATGCACCAAGGTGCGGCGTCATGATAACGCGATCAAGATCGATAAGTGGGCTGTCAAAAGGAGGCTCTTTCACAAAAACATCGATCGCCGCACCGGCTGCGATACCATCTTTTATCGCTTTTGCAAGCGCTTCTTCATTAATTATTCCTCCCCTTGCGCAGTTTATCAGGCGAGCTCCTTTTTTCATTACGGCGAATTCTTTACTGCTTATAAGGTCTTTTGTTTCTTTGGTCAGGGGTGTGTGCACGGTAATATAATCTGCGCGTTTGACGATATCTATAACAGTTGTAAGTTCAACGCCAAGTTCATCTGCTCTCTCAGGAGATATGAACGGGTCATAAGCAAGTATTTTCATCTCCATTCCCTGTGCGCGTTTTGCAACTTCAGCTCCTATTCTTCCCAGTCCTACAACCCCCAGTATTTTTCCCCTTACCTCAACTCCCATGAATTTTTTACGGTCCCATTTCCTGCTTTTTAAGGATGCATTGGCCTGCGGGATGTTCCTCGACATTGCCATCATCATGGCTATTGTATGCTCTGCCGCTGAAATAGTATTGCCCTCCGGCGCATTTACAACAATTATTCCCCGTACTGTGGCGGCATTTACGTCAATATTATCCACACCCACGCCGGCCCTGCCTATTATTTTTAATTTTTTGCCAGCGTTAATGACATCTTTTGTTACCTGTGTTTCGCTTCGAACAATAAGTGCTTCATAATTCCCGATCTTTGCGATCAAATCATCAGGCTTAAGACCGGTTGCTATATCAACATCAAATTCTTTCTTTAATATCTCGACACCCTGGTCGGATATGGGGTCGCTTACAAGTATCTTCAAGATAATCACCAGTTTATTCTTCAAAATCACGAATTATAAATTCAAGATTTATTACTTTTCAGGCTCTATGAGTATTTTTGCGTTCATAAGCTTTTCTAACTATCTGCAAGCCAATCCTTAAGAAATGAGGAATGGAGCAGCATGAAAGTAGGAGTGGTGGTATAGAAAAAATAGGTCATGCCGCTTTCCTCCATCAATTTTATTACCTTTTTAGAGGATAAATTGAATAGGCCATTCTCAGAATTTGAGAATAAAAGAAATTTTATTTTACTATTTCACATTAGCGTGTGCAAACCTTTTCCATAACCTGATTATCTTATCGCTAAGGTCTTCCTTCTTAAAATCCACATAAAATACCCCGTTATCGATATGTACCGTTGCCTCACATATCGCACAGCGGTAATATTTCTCCTCATTGCCTGAAAGATTGATAATACTTTTAACATGCTTTAAAAGACCGGTACTCTCCATGAGCTTAAGTTTCCTGTAGACAGTTGCAAGAGGTATGCCAAGCTCCTGGCTCAACTGAGCGGCCGAACACTCCTTTATGGATGTAAGGGATAATATCGTTCGAGAATACTTGTTTGCAAACAGCTCAAAGACTACCTCTTCATCAACCGGGTCTGAGTTCATTTTGATTAGCTTTTTCTTACTGCTATTATTAATGCAATTAGCCCTAATATATCAAAAATATTTGCAAACATTTTATCCATGCGCATATCATCCATATAATAAATGGTTGAGAATAGGTTTCCGATAGTCATAAGGGTAAAACCGGTTGTAAGATAAAGCATATCATAAGTTCTTGTTTTCAAAAACGCCCGCAATGCAATGGTAATTAAAATCAGACCTGTAAGAAAACGAATTGCGCCGATCAGGTTATCAATCAAGTATGACACCATAATATCCCAATCATTAATTGTTGATCCAAAGATAATAATTTCTGTTATTCTCAATTTCTGAGAATGGACACATCGTTTATCATTCAAAAACTCAGTAAAAAATAAATATTTGGTGAGCAGAATACTCGAAGAGACGTATTGAGGTGATGAGAACGAACGAAGATGAGGAAATGCACAGAGTAATAATCGGACAGGAAAACGTACTTGAAAAACTCATACTTGCACTCGTTGCAGATGGTCATGTGCTGCTTGAAGGCATGCCGGGCCTTGCAAAGACATTGATGATGAAAACACTTTCCGATACGATAGATGCATCCTTCAAAAGGATACAGTTCACTCCTGATCTCCTCCCGGCTGATATTATCGGGACACGCATCTACAACCAGAATACCTGCCAGTTTTCAACACGAAAAGGTGATCCTCGGATATGGGGTTCGGCCGCCCGCAATATGCCGAACTTGATGAGTTGACCCTGCAAAAAATAGCAAAAGAAACAAATGGCCAGTATTTTAAATCAGTGGACAGCTCAACACTTGAGAAAATATATAGCGAGCTTCCGCAGAAAATTGAACGGGAGCCGGAGGATTCAAGCATTAAGGACTGGGTTATCATGGCTTCGATCGCAGTTCTGCTTATTCAATTGTACCTGAGGTTCGGAAGGTACAGGATATTGCCGTAAGGTGAGAATATGAAAAGATCAGGGATAGCAATAATTTTAATATGACTTCCCGATCCAGGCATACTCAGCAGGAGAATTTACACTTGACCGGGCTACAGTGACCTACACGAATCCTGAAACGGGAAAACAGGAATCTGTAAGATCCGAGCCGGTCAGGATTTCAATAAAACAGGGCCAGGCAGCCGGGCAGAAGCAGGAACAGCAGAAGATGCAAAACGAGTTAAAGGAAAGGATCGAGAATAATAATGAATTCCGGGAACGGGATTTCGGAAGGGTGGTGGAGTGTGCGAGAAGGATTATTGGATGAGGAAATATTCAAAAAAGTACTGGAGAAGCATACTACTTATAATGTAGAAATAATCTGAAAGATGAATATTCAAGGAACGAAAGAAGTGCTGCAAAAATCAGCGAAAAATATCGGGGTTCTACAAATCTTTTCAAGATATTTATTTTTCCCATAATATCTTCTTGCTTTTTTCACTCTTTTTGATCTTGCCGAGCTTATTTAAATCACCCAGTAATCCGGACATATCTTTTCTTGACATCGTTATATTAAAATTGTTTATAAGACCCTTCCTTAGCTCTTCTGCGGTAATTGGCCTGGACAGCAATTTATCCACAAAACCCGCCATATCTTCATAAAAAGCCCATGGATAAATGATCCAGTTCCAATCTTCCAGTTTCTCGCCCCAGTAGTCCGGGATCACGGTTGAACAGGCCTTATACTGGAGAACAGCGGTCCTGATATCAAGAGGATACTTTGCTTTCAAATAATCCATTGCAACAGAAAAACTGTCCCCGGTGTCTGCAACATCATCCACTACAAGTACTTTTTTCCCGGAAATATCCGCTTCTTTCGGAAGAGAAAATTTTATCCTTGCAATTTCATTTTTTGAAGCGACACCCCAGTGTTCTGTCCTTATGGATATCAGGTCATGCTGCAAAAGAAAATCGCATACCATTCGTGCAGGAACAAGGCCCCCCCTGGCGATCCCTATGACAACGTCAGGCTCAAACCCTGATTCGATTATTTTATGAGCAAGCGTTCTTGCAAGCCCGTGAGCTTCATCCCAGCTTAGAATATAACACTTGACGGATTGTTCCATTAATATGTAAGAGAAGGGATTTAGAGTAGTCCCGATCTCTGCAGTAACATCAAATCCTCTGTATTCAGTTTCTCGCCAAGCTTGAACTGGGCATATACCTCTTCAGCTTCCTTCTTGGCCTGTTCCCTGATGGACTCATCCTTACTGTCTTTTGTCTTTCTCTTTAATCCGATAATCACTTTATTGATCTCCCGGATCTCTTTCTGGGTCTGGATGAACAACCTGTGCTGTTCGTCCGCTGCTTCCTGTGCTTTCACGAATTCCTTGTGTGCGGCATCGGATTCCGCCCTTATAGTATCGGCTTCCTTGAATATCACGATCATCTTATCATGATATTGCTGTGCGGCATCAGCGAATTCCTTGACTTTGTTGTGATGTACCAGTGCCTCATCGCGAAGAGCCTGGGCCTGTTCAAGAAAAGTCTTTAATTCAACATTGCCCTCAAGCTGCTGTTTTTTGTGTTTTAGCTCATCGGTCAATTTTGTTATATTATCAACAAGTTCCCGTTCCTTTGCGGGTGTCATTACCTCGGTCTGCTGCTTGAATTCAAGCGCATCGATCTGTTTCTTTAATTCTTTAAGCGAGGGACCGTCACCGAGATTAAGGCCCTTGCGGATCTTATCGATTTCCGCATAGATCTTATTAGCTTGATCATTTAATTCGTCGCGCTTGAGTTTTGATTGAGCAACCTGTTCATTATTCTCATCACGCAACTTCTTGAGTTGTTGTGCCTCTTCAATAAGTTCTTTTGTGCGTTTGTTTAATTCGTTCCTTTTTGCGGCACATTTACTTGCTTCAAGATTGAATTCATTTCTTTTTTCCTTATACTCTTCCGACTTGTCTTTTAAGTCACCTTTTCTACCCTGTAATTCATTTAGCAACCTATAGTCCTCCTTTTCCAACAAACGTTGGGGTTATGCATTTCATAATGCACGATACATGCCCCGGATAACCCGGAACAGCCTTGCGGCTCATCACAGATATACAATGTTACTGCATAATGAGTGAATGGTTTCTCCTCATTCTCTCACATCCCTTTTAACCTTTTCGGATTAAAAATATTTAATATGCGGATATTCCCTGGAGAGAGGACAGCCGCTGGATGCGTTTGAGCATATTCGGATGTGTACTGAACATTTCCATTAACTTATCTGTGGTCTTGACTTTTACCGGACGGGTGCGAAGAGCCATAAGTTCATTTATGTCGATAGTCCCGCTTCCGTCAAGGTCGATCTGGGATAATTCCCTTATTTCATTGGCGGCTCGTGATGGGTCATTGGCAAAGAACGCCTTCATACCTTCGATCGGTTTTAATGATTCTTTGGAAACCCTTGCACTGCCATAAACAAGTTTATAAAGAGCTGACGCAAGATGATGCGGTGAGTTCCCGAGTTTCACTGCGCCTTCATCGGCATAATATTCCCTGATCCTTGAGACGTACAGGACAAGCAGATTCGTTATTAGATATACAACAAGAGCCACTATCCCGATAAGCACTCCATTTCCTCGTTCCCTGCCGCCTGAGAACAACTGGTTCCATGCGAAATACCAGCATATCATGGGAATTACGCTTATCATCGTTATGACCGCAACATCCTTGTGTTTCAGGTGGGATATCTCATGGGCCAGAACCGCCCTCAGTTCTTTTTCATTAAGAAGGTTCATTATCCCTTCAGTCACACAAACCCGTCCGTCTTTAGCCCAGCGCCCGAATGCAAATGCATTTGGTATTGGTATCCTTGCAATCCCTATCCTTGGCTTCGGGATCCCCGCGTCCCTTGCAAGTTCGGAAACCATCATGTGAAGAGCAGGATATTCCAGTTCGCTGACATAATGCACACCCATCGTCCATTCCACCATCTTTGGCCCTATCATGTACTGGATGAGCATCATTACTGTCGCAAGAACACCATAAAAGAAAAATCCAGTAACTCCGATATAATTTGCTGCAAAAGCCACAAGCCCATAGACTATGGCAAATAATACTGCCATTATCAGATACAATCTCAATTTAAGCCACATATTTCATCATCCTTATATTTCCTTAAATAAATACTTTATCAATCTTATTTCTCGCCGAGGAAAGTGCCGCACTTCCTGCGATCTCGGCTGCAAAATTATCTGCCTTGTCCTCAAGCTCAGGTTCGGATGTCGAGGAAAATGCCATCATCGCAAGCCGCGAAAGAAATGGAATCCTGGAATTATTCCGTATGTGCCATGCCTCATGCGCAAGTACGGCTTTTAATTCATCATCATCCAATATCTCAAGAAGTCCAATTGATATAAAGATCGACCGGCCTGCCGCAAATGCTTTAGGCACCGCTGAATCAAAATAATAAACTCTTGCAGATATCAGCATATCAACATATTCCTGGGTCCATTTGAGTATGCTTCCGGCCGGTTTTGCTTCGAGGCGTCTTATCATCAGCCTGTCATAATAACGCAGAGTTCCGAATATCAAAAACGTGGATATTGCCACATAAGCAAAATAGAGATACAAAGACAGCATCTCAGTACAATCCATAAGATAAAAAGTCGTTGCTATCGCAAAAAGACCCCCAGCCTGGGCAAAACCGAACATCAGGAGCCTTTTCTTCGGGTTTTTTAGCATCAGGCTTGCTGTTATTGATGCGATTGACATGATAACAATCAAGGCTACAATAGGCGCCCATGATCTCAAGCACTGTCCATAGCAGGTTATTTCACCGAACATATTCATTTTTTGTCACTGTATTTTGAGAAATTCTCAACCGCAAGAGGGCCGAATGCCTGTACAAGACTGTCAAGTATCTTCGTTGTGATCTCGCTTGCCGCTTCTTCTTCGGAAAGAACAGGCTCATAAACATATCTTACCCTTCCATTAATATTTTCGGTCCGGCGTGTCGTATATCCCGCCTTGACAAGCCTGTCAAGAGTGCCGGCCACGCTTGTCAAAGGAATATTTGTCTTCCCTGTAAGCTCTGAGGTGGTCATCTCCCCTTCACTCCATAATGCCCTGAGTATTGCGGCCTCGATAGGGCTAAAAAATTTAGTGAGGCCGTCATTTGAAATATTAATTTGATCAAGCTTAACCATGTGTTTACAATTAACGTAAAGGATATTAAAGGTTACTATTTACTTTCCATTTTATAAGAACGCCTTCTTCCAGTACCTCGCAGGAGATAAGTGCCAGCCTGCGAAAATCATACGCGTATCCTTCACCATCTGCAAGTGTCGGGGCGGTTTTGCCTCCGATTATGATGTTCCCTATAAAAGTATATATTTCATCAACGAGCCCTTTTGAAATCAGGCCCCAGTTCAATGTCGCACCCCCTTCGACCATCACTTTTCTGATTCCCCGGTCTTTTAATTCGAAAAGGAGTTTTTCAAGGTCAACGCTCTTTTTCCCGATGCAAATCACATCTGCAAGTTTTGAAAGCCCCCGGACTTTTTCAGGAGGCGCGCTTTCGGAAACGGCAATTATCCTTTTTCCATCCCCCTTCTTGAAAATATCCGCATCGTCCGGGGTTCTTGCCATGCTGTCAACCACAATTCTTACTGGATTTTCTAAAAGTCCGGCTGTGAGCCTTTTCTCCTTTCTTTCCTTTGATTTTACAGTAAGGCTGGGATTATCCGAAATAACAGTCCCGATTCCCACCATAATGGCATCGGACGATGCCCTTAGTTCATCCATTCGGTCAAAATCCAGGCTTCCTGATATTCTGGTCTGCTTCCGTTCAATTGTGGCGATTTTTCCATCCGCGCTCATGGCAGTGTTGATAAAAACGAATGGTCTTGTTGGTTTATAAGCGTAATTCATAATTACTGGAGGAACTGGCATGACATTCTATTAACCTTCAAAGCTAAAATATCTAAGTGTCAGTGTCTGCTGGCTGGTTGGGGTAATGAATAGAAAAGCAAAAATGCTTGTAATATCATATCTGTGCTAAAATAATACTTTGAAGTTAACAGATCAAAAACTGAGGTACTAAAAAATGGAATGGAAGCCAGATGCGTTAAAAGAACTTGAGAAAGTGCCCGAACATGTCAGAAATATGGCTAAAATGGGCATTGAAACCGCTGTTGAAAAGAAGGGAAAGAATATTGTCACTATCGAGGACGTGAATGAAGCTGCGGCACAATTCAGGGCAGTAATGGGAAAAGGGGGTAATGAAGAAAAGACAACAAAAATCGCCGTGGTAAGATGCGATATAGTGAGTGAGACCTGCCCCGGAACCGCATGTTTTAAGGCATTCAACAAACGAAAGGTCCATTTTGAGCAATATGGAAAGGACACCGAGATCATAGGATTTTTCACATGCGGCGGCTGTCCGGGAAGGCGTATTTTCAGGCTTGTGGACAGCCTCCTGAAACACGACCTTAACGTGATACATTTAAGCTCATGCATGCTGCTTGAAAAAAGTTATGCTAAATGCCCGCATATTGAAGAAATAAAGCAGATGATAACCGGCAAGGGTGTGAAAATCGCAGAAGGAACACATCATTGAAGGTTTTTTGGAAAGCTTTATTACAGTTCGCAACCATACGAATGAATTAGGAGTAAATTATGAGCATAACAAAAGATTTCAAAATAGAGGATGTAGTGACACAGTATCCTGAAACCATGATGGTATTCATGAAACACGGCCTTCATTGCGTGGGGTGCCATGTCTCTGCATTTGAAAGTATTGAAGATGGAGCAATTGCGCACGGCATTAATGTGGATGCACTTGTTGCCGACCTGAATAAAGTCATCTCATCAAGGAAGCAAAAGCCCTGAAATCAGGGGTAATAACGTACACTATTATTCCACAGGTCATTGAAATGGTTTAAATAAGCATCAAATACGCCCTCATCTTTCCGGACAAATTCTATTGTCGGGCAAGCCCTCCCCTTCCTATGGTCTCTGATGCCTGGTTTTCAGGTTCGATAAATCCTCAAAGCGTGAGAATCCGGCAGTTGAGTTCTCTCTCTTTTGCTTTCTCTAATACCCTGTCAGCCATACCACCTGATGCAAAAACCGTTATATTAAGGCCACGAAGTGCCGCAAGCATCGCCGATTGTATGACATCGAACTCAAAATCGCATCTTAGTCCCATTTTGTTCATCAGCGCCTTTGCTGATGTGCCCATTGCCCCGATCTTCTGGTTCTTATTTTCATCAAGAAAATCACGGATTTTTCCTGTATTTGCCGCTCTTGATCCTCCCTCAATGATCCCCGGTACCCTGATAACTGTGATTTTGCCGGCCAATTGTGAAATATCCCCTATCACATCCTTTACTGCAATATCTTCGCCTTTAATCCCCGCGAACATTGCAATCCCGGTTACGCCGTTTGAACTTTTTTCTGCAACGACCATACCGTCTTTTATCCCAAGGCAAACCTTATCCCCGGCATTTATGTCACACCCAGCGATCGCACACCTGATATTCATTACCCTGACACCCTCTAATGATTCCATGAAGTCAAGAACCGAAAGCGGGACCTCCCCTTTTGAAATCCCTCTTGCCCTGAATTCACGATAGGTCTGTACAATTACAGGCTGCCTCAATCCTGCTTCCATGATCAGTTTTTCATCAGAAAAAATATGCCTTGGAATCCCCGATCTTAAAACCTTCCCTTTGTTAAGTATATATATGCGGTCTGCCCAGGAAGCTGCAAGGTCAGAATCGTGGGTGGAAATGATTATGGTTTTTCCTTCGTTGTTTAATTCTTCAAGTATCCCAAGTGTATCAGTTATCCCTCCTGCATCCATACCCGATGTGGGCTCATCAAGAACAAGGACATCAGGTTCCATTGCAACAACACCTGCTATCGCGACTCTTTTTTTCTGGCCTGCGCTCAGGTTTGCCGGATTTTTATCTGCAAAAGCCTCGATATCGAACCTGTGAAGTATATGAGAAACACGCTCTTTCACTTCAGAAGGGGATAATCTCAGGTTCCTGGGACCAAAAGCGATATCCTCAAACACTGAAGGCGCAAATAACTGGTTATCAGGCTCCTGGAAAACAAGACCAACCCTTTTCCTGACTTCGTCGATATCCTTTTTATCAATATCCTCACCGAATAAACGCACTTCACCTTTTGCAGGTTTAATAAGACCATTAAAATGATAGAATAAGGTAGTTTTTCCGCTGCCATTCGGGCCGAGCACTGCAACTTTCTCTCCATCCTCAGCCTCAAAATTCACACCCGTTAAGGCACTTGTCCCATCAGCATATACATATTCAAGTCCGATCGTCTTTATCGCTGTCATAACACCCTGTCTATTCCAAGAAGGATAATGATCCCCATTGAAAACACAAATCCCATAAGTAAATCCTTCCTTTTTAATGGCCCTGCGAGTGAACCCTGATCATGCTTCCAGCCCCGTGATAACATGGCTTTATATACTATTTCTGCTCGCATTTGCGCCCTCATAATGAGCGCTCCTGTTATTGAGGCAACATCATACATTTTTTCCCTGAATCCCGATCTTTTGGAAAAACCGCAGCGTGATTCCTGTGCCAGTTTGATTTTTCGTGCTTCCTTCAAAAATGATTTTGCGTACCTGCTCATTAATGAAGATATATCAATCATGGTGCCAGGTACCCTGTACCAGCGCATTGTTTCTATGATCTCATTTTCAGAAGTGTCCGAAAGCAGGAGGATCATCAGGGAAGCCGCTGCAATAACCCTTGCAAATATAAGGAATCCGAAATCTAATCCTTCATAATATAACGTTATTACCCAATAATTTATTTTATTTATCCCATAAGTCAATCCCTGGATCAGGATGATAAAAAAGGACAGGATGACAGGAAAGATCAATTTCCTGCTATAATCCGCAAATGTGTTTGATCTTAATGAAATAAGAATACAAATAACACAGATCAAAATCGGAAGATACCAGTGGCCCATCAGTGTAATGGAAATAATAAGAAGGAAAACAAAGAGTATTTTTATCCTGGGTTCTATCAATTTTCCTTTATTCGCAGTTCTTTTCATCCTGAGATATTTGCCTATTATTATCGAAATGAAAAAAGTTATCGTTATTATTATCCCGTTTAAAGGGTCAGTGGTAAGCCATTCCAGCATCAGGATTTCCTCCTTAATTCAATCCAGAAATATCCTGTAAAGAGACCGCCGGTTATACCGATAAGGGCAAAACCAAGTGGTTCTCCGATATGAGCCATCAACTTATTTCCAATTCCGGCGGGAGATGCCCCGGGTGCGGCCATTGCTTCAACTTTACTATCAATCCCGTCCATGTTCGAACCGCCCAGATATCCGGCATATGCGGCAATAGTAATGATCAAAATAATTGAAACCATGAGCAACAGGGCGGTTATTGTAAATCTATCTATCGGACGGCCTGAAGAGATATTTTCCATGCCTTTTGTTCCGGAAATATATTTTATGACGTAAGCGGTAAATGCAAATTCAGCAAATGCAAGGGGGAGCTGGGTTGGAATAAATCCAAGTGAATATAATTTCCAGTAATACATAACATGACCGGGATTAAGGGAAAGGGCAAGCTGCAAAGCAGTTACCAGGTATGTAAGGATACTTCCGGCCAGTCCTGCCATTCCTGCAGAAAACCACAAAGGAGATATGTTTTTAAGGAGCCTGTAAATAAAATAACCTCCGAAAGTTCCGGCAATTCCCATTGAAAAAGTATTTGCACCGATAGTCGTGAGCCCGCCATGAGCAACAAATGCCTGGAAGAAAAGCGCTATTGCACTTATTACAACCGTTGCAAAAGGGCCAATGATGATGGAAGCCATGGGCGTTCCTACAGGATGGGATGAAGAACCTGTAACAGGAACAGGGATATGCAAGACCGAAATTACAAGAACAACAGCTCCTATCAGGGATAACCGCGGGAGATAAACAGGTTCGTTTTTGATACGCTTATTGATTATCCGCAGGCCCAAACCGATAAAAAATATGGATATTGCATACCATAAAAATATCCATTCCGGCTCCAGGATCCCATCTGATATATGCATGTCTGCTCCTTTAAATCAAGTAAATTTGTTTTCACTAAAGTTTACTTGATATAAATAGTTGATGCAAAAGATTATACTGTACTACTTCAATTCTCGTTAAAGGAGACTTCATATGGAGCAAGACCTGTCAAGAATCGGCGTTTCTCTTCCTGAGAACCTGCTTGGAAAATTCGATGAGATCATAACAAAAAGAGGTTATTCATCGCGCTCTGAAGGCATACGCGATGCAATAAGAGGTTATATCCGTTATTATGACTGGATGAGCGAGGTCCAGGGCAAGCGAATCGGTATTTTATCCATGACATATGATCATTCCCAGCGCGGGCTTGTAACATCTCTTCTGGGCATAGAGCATGAATTCTCCGGTATTACAAGATCGGCTGTACACGTCCATATAAGCCATGATGAATGTATGGAAGTTCTTATACTCCAGGGCGATGGAAAAGAGATAAAAGCTGTCGCTGAGAAGATCATAGCGCTAAAGGGTGTAAAGAACGTGAAGCTGACTACCATACGCCCAGGTGAAGAAGTTTAATAAATAAAGCTACGGTTATTCTCTTGCAGCTTCCCTAATTATATCACTCGCGCTCAATATCCCTATGGGCCTGTGGGATGCCCCTACCCCCCTCTCTGAAAATACAAGTAGCCTGTGAATATGCTTTTCTCTCATGATACTTGCCGCTTCTGTCAATGTGGAGGTGGGTTTTATGAATTCCAGATTGTGGGTCATGATATTTTCCGCAGTCATATTCTCCCAGTTGCCTTTTCCAACCACTTTCAATATATCCGTATCAGATATGACACCCATCGCTTCACCCACATGGTCTGTTACTATGACGGATGATATCCTTTTTCTGCTGAGTAAGTTCGCGATATGCTTTACATTGTCATTCATCGGAACTGTTAGAACATCCCGGGTCATTATATCTCTTGATAATCTATTTTCAAACCTCAAATTATATTCCTTCTTGACATTTTATTCTTGGCGTTCTTTTGATAAATAATTAATTGATATGATTAATAATAATAAAAAATCTACCTGGAAAAAGAACTATCTCCCTTCTCATTCATCTGTCTCATTGCTTCTTCATACTCAAGAGTATGCTCATGTTTCATCTGTTCTTCTGAAAGGTTGCCGGTGAGCCATGCTTTTGACATGGGGAATACTTCGGGGCAATAATGAACATTCCACCAGTGAACAATAAAGATAAACAGCGTGGCGAGTAATGCTTCATCCGTATGAACAATAGTTGAAAGATGCACATAAGCATATGGAATTATTTCCATGGCCTGGAATGGGAATAGCATTATAAGGCCGGTCACACAAAGCATTACCATTCCCCAGAATGCGCCCCAGTAATCAAATTTTTCTTTCCAGCTATATCTTCCGTATTTCGGTGGTTCGGCTTTTCCAAGATAGAATAAAATTGTCTGCCAGAAATCCTTGGCATCTTTTAAAGTCGGCCATACTTTTCTATCAAGCAAGGATTCTTTGTCAACAAAAACATGATAAACCACATGATATACACCAAGTAGAACCATTCCTATACCGGCAGCATGGTGTATCTGGGTCCTCATGGCAAATCCTCCCAGGGCGTTGATTATTACAGGTGACCACCATGCATCAGGGAATTTTAAAGGCATTCCGCTTACTACTAAAAGCATGAACGTCCCTATCATTATCCAATGCTGTGCAAGTTGATTGAAAGTAAATCTTTTAAAAAAAATTTCACCCATATTTCTATCTCCGGTTTTTTTAGGATCCGAAATTTCAGTTAATTTTTGCCTGGACATATTCTAAAATCTCCTCTGGATCTTGAGCCTTGAAAAGAAATCAAGAAGAACCATTCCTGTAAAAAATCCTATTACGGTAGTGGTCAATATCTTGAAAAATATTGCTATCCAGTATGCAAGATCAAATGGGCCCAGGAAATAATCTTTCATATGAGGGTCCATGTTTGTTTTATTCCACACAAGCTCGCCTGTGTGCAAAGACTCCTTATCATGAACGAGCCCTCCTGCGACCTTGGCATCAAAATTTACTCCCGCATGACAATTCTCTTTTCCGCATGTTTTGGGAAGATTTTCCGAATATGTACTGGATTCCGGGTTCGTATGGGACTTTGTTTTGTGATTCTCATGGCAATCAGCGCATGTTGCGACCAGGGAATAACCTTTATCCAGTGCCCTCCAATGGAACGATTCTTTATAAGTATCGAACCGGTCTGCCTTGATACCATAATACCATGCGCTCATCATTTCCTTGTTGGAATGACACCTTGCGCATGTAGCAGGACTGTTTTGGTGGTTTGAAGATGAATTAAGATCTTTTATTGCCCGTATCTCATGTATTCCATGACAATCCGTACATGTTGCAGCTTCAGGGTGGCCTTTTTGGATCGCATCCCAATGAATGCTTGTTTTATAATCTTCAGTCTCCTTTATATGGCATTTTGAACATATGTCCGTAATGTTATTTCTTGTTGGCCTGCCGATAAAATCTCCTGACATTGCAGAATAAGAAATTATACTTGTATTTGATTTATCCGCTCCTCCATGACAATTAGCGCAATTAAAGCCTTTATCGTAATGAATATTGTTCCTGAACTCAGTAACTACTTTAGTGTGGCAATGATAGCACGAAATATCTTCCTGAGCAGTAGTAATACCGATAAATAACGATAACAAAATCGCCAAGATCAATATGTATGTTTTAAATAAGGAATTAAATATTATGCTTAGAGACATTCAATGGTACCTCTCATATTCTTTCTATCCTTCTCTTCTAACTATCCTTTACTTCTGACCCGTTTTTCCGTTTTTGATAAATTACCTTTAACTTGATGCTTTATATAACTTATCATTTTTTTTTATCATTATTTATTATGTTCTTCATAGTTTATTGTGTTCTTCATAGTTTAATCATGTCCTTCATAGTTTATTATGATCTTCAGGTTATTTTGTAAAACAATAATTTATTACCGTGGGTCAAGAGGAAGAGAACACTCAGCCCTTCGAGGGCTGAGATGAATCCGCCCCTTGGAATAGTAATATCTATCCCAAAAAACCAGTTATCGGGTCTGTATTTTCAGATAGACAAAGAATAAATAGAAACAAAATAATATAAACTTATTGAGTCTGTATGAAAAAATCGTTTCAATTCAGGATATATCCGAATAAGAATCAAGAGGTTATTCTCA
>Ga0172443_1031_pt1 | contig 43451 bp, 32 predicted proteins | sample MayberryNE_Catta_6_FD_114741 | JGI IMG/M metagenome (GOLD analysis project Ga0172443, IMG submission 114741) | reverse complement strand
CAGGGGGCTGCCTGAAGCGATAGCAAATTCGTACTGCCGTTTGGAGGCGTAACCAGGTGAAAAATTCGCTGCGTAGATATTTGTACCTGTAGCATTCCTTGTAAAATCAAACCTGAGATAGTTATCATTGTCTTGCTGGACAATTATCCCCTGCATCTGGAACGCTGAGATCATCTGGGATTGGAATTTCGCCTCGATTTCAAAATCCGAGTTGTTTGCCGTTTGCATTATGCGCGATCCATTGTTCCCTCCGGTTCCGCCGGTTCTGTATACATTATGTGCTGTACCGGCAGGGATCGTTATATTTAACAATGCATTCCCGGTACCTGTGCCTGTCATGGTAAATGTGGCATCTCCTACCGGATCGATCAGGGTCCAGGTAGAGGTATTCAGGACAGGGACATTGAAATCATCCGAAACGATGTTTTTGACTGTAAGCTTTGCCGGATTGCTGGTCATACTTCCGTACGGATTTGTTACCAGAACACGGAACGTCGCTCCGTTATCTGACATTTTTGTCGCCGGGGTAGTATAAGATGGGCCTTTTGCATTCGAAATGTTCACTCCATTCTTCTGCCACTGATATGTCAGGTTCTTTGATCCTTCTGCCACTGCAGCGAATGTTGCAGTCTTACCCAGTTTAACTGTCCGGTCATCCGGTTGTCTGGTGATATTCGGAGGTATTGTGGGCATGTGGTTTGTAAAGTTGATGTTGTTTACATAATCTCCTGATATGGTGATCACTACGGATGTGCTGTTAGTGGCAATGTAATCAGGTTTTGATTCTTCACTCACCGTATATATGCCGTTTAGAAGTTCATTGAACTCATATTGACCCGAAGAATCTGTTGTGGTGCTGGCTATCTGAATACCTGTGGTAAAGTTATGAAGGGTGATCTTCCAGCCCGGTATTCCCTGCTCGCCGGCATCCCATGTACCGCTGCTGTTTATATCACTAATCTGGAATCCTGATATATTCGATTTCACTACATCTTCAGGGACAACAGGAGAGTTCGTATTGAAGAAATAATCAACTAAACCTGTGAAGGCTGGCGATGAAGTACCTGATGAAGTACCATCTGCATTCCCAACAAAGGGTCCTACCGATGTCACAGTTAATGTTTGGGGGAAACTTATCGCGGTACTCCAATTTACGCCGTCAAATGAGTAATTTTGAGTCCACTGGTTTCCTGCCCGTTTCACACGCATATAAAGAGGGATAGGACTGCTGGAAACATTACTAATATTTTTTGCAGTATATTTTTTAATTAGCGTTCCTCCGCCAGTCCTGCTAGCTGCGTATACAAAGATATTTGAATCATCGCTGTAAAAATCAAAGCGAAGGAAGTTGTTTTTATCCTGTTCAATAATGATACCCTGCATCTGGTACTTCTTATTCAACAGCGATTGGAACTTAACCTCGACTTCAAAATCCGTGTCCATGACAGGCTGCATTATCCGTGATGCATTATTGTCCTTGTTCGAATCGTAAACATCATGCGAAGTGCCTCCAGGTAATGTGATGTTCAGCACCGCATCAGAGGTACGGGTACCTTCAATAGTAAATATCGAGTTATTTCGCAGATCGATCTTTGTCCATATGGAGGTGTTAAGTGCCGGTGCACTGAAATCATCCGAAATGATGAACAGCGGTTTATTTGTGAAGTTCACGTCCGTGTTATCAGCGCCTGAAACTGTAATTTGCCGGGATGGGGTTGTCATATTCACCCAGCCAGCCCGCAGTTCTTCAGTTACTGTATATGTACCGTTTTCAAGATCAGTGAAAACGTAGGAGCCGTTCATATCAGTTAATGTGCTTGTTTGCATTGTGGAATTCGTTATGGTGATATTCCAGCCAGGAATTCCGCTGCCATTGTCTGCATTGATCTTGAAACCCGATACATTGTATGTGGGGATTATCGGCCTGTTCGTAAAGTTTATGTTCCGTTCATCCTGGCCCAGTATTGTGATTTCCCTGGACAATGAACTAACGTTCGTCCATCCCGTAGGTAATTCTTCGGTCACTGTATATGTGCCGTTTAAAAGGTCCGTGAAATTGTAGAAGCCGTTTATATCAGTGAACTTGCTTGTTTGCATTGTGGAATTCGTTATTGTGATATTCCAGTTCGCAATACCGATGTTGTCACTGGCATTGAGCTTGTAGCCTGAAACATTATATGTATGGATGATTGGCTTGTTTGTGAAGTTAACGTTATACACGTCCTCATAATTTACTGTAATCTCCTGGGAGACCGGAGTGATATTCATCCATTCAGGCTGCAGTTCCTCACTCACCGTATATGTGCCTTTTAACAGGCCAGTGAGGGTGTAGGAGCCGTTAATATCAGTTAATGTGCTTGTTTGCATCGTGGAATTCTTTATCGTGATATTCCAGTTCGCAATTCCGGTGCCGTCGCTGGCATTGATCTTAAAGCCCGAAAGGTTGAATTTCGTGCCTGCCGGCGGTGCATCTTCAGGTACTACGGCAGAGTTCGTATTGAAGAAATAGTCTATAAGACCTGTATGGGCGGGTGCCGGAAGACCGGCATTCCCCACAAAGAGTCCAACATGTGTAACGTTCAACGTATACAGGAAGTTAGAGCCTGCAGTCCAGTTCGTACCATCCTGAGAATAGTTCATCGTCCAGTTGTCTCCTGCCCTTTTCACACGCATATACAGGGGATCGGCGCTGGGAGAGCCACTAATTACAATGAATGGATTAGCTGCTATTCCATTGGCAAAAGTGGCCGAGAATATCTTTGTATTATAACCATCACTTTCAAAATCAAACCGTATGAAATTTTTGCTGTCCTGCTGGATGAGCACTCCCTGGATCTGATATGATTTGTTCATTTGGGACTGGAACTTGACTTCGATCTCAAAATCCTTGTTACTGGCTTTCTGCATTATCCTTGGAGCGTCATTTTTTCCATCCCATATATCATGTGTACCGCTAGCGGGGATAGCTATTGACAGCAGTGCATTTTTGGTGCCTGTACCCGTCATGCTAAATGTTGAGTCGTTTTTCGGATCGGTAATTGTCCAGATAGAGGTATTAAGTGCCGGGTCGCTGAAATCATCAGATATAATAACAAGGGGTTTATTGGTGAAGTTCACATCCGGTATATCCTGGCCCAGAATAGTGATTTCCCGGGATAATGGAGTAACGTTGGTCCATTCTGATTGCAGTTCTTCAAATACTGTGTACGTACCATTCAGGAGGTTCGAGAAATTATAGAAGCCATTCGGACCAGTTAATGTGCTTATCTGCATTGTGGAATTCATTATGGTGATATTCCAGCCGGATAGTCCACTGCCATCGCTGGCATTGATATTGAAACCTGAGAGGTTGTATGTATGAATTATGGGCTGGTTCGTGAAGTTCACGTCCGGCATATCCTGGCCCTGTATCATGATCTCTCTGGAAGCTGGAGTAATATTCTTCCATTCAGACCGCAGCTCTTCAAATACGGTGTATGTTCCGTTCTTAAGATCATTGAGTTCATAAAAGCCCGTACCATTAGTTAATGTGCTTGTCTGCATCGTGGAATTCTTTATTGTGATATTCCAGTTTGCAACTCCGCTGCCATCGCTGGCATTGATCTTGAAGCCTGATACTTTGTATGTAGGGATTATTGGCAGGTTCGTGAAGTCCTCTTTTATTGGCTGGTCTATACCTGTAATTTCACGGAAGGTAGTTGTGATATTCTTCCATCCGGGTTGCAGTTCTTCAAATACAGTGTATGCACCTTCAGTAAGGCCGGTGAATTCATAGAAACCGTTTGCATCAGTGAACTTGCTTGTCTGCATTGTGGAATTCATCACTGTGATATTCCAGTTCGCAACTCCGGTGCCGTCGCTGGCATTGATCTTAAAGCCCGAAAGGTTGAATTTCGATAGATCTTCAGGTACTACAGGAGAGTCAGTACTGAAGAAATAATCTATCAGGCAGGTATAGGCAGGTGGGAGATAAGGTAAGCCGCTTTGCCCGGCAAAGGGTCCAACCGAGGTTACAGTTAATACATACGGGAACGTGACGCCCGCAGTCCAGTTCATGCCGTCTGAAGAATAGGACATCGTCCAGTTGTCTCCTGCCCTTGTTACACGCATATAAAGGGAAGCGGGAGAACCACTAATAGAAGGGGCTGACATTACTTCATTGGATTCGTTGTCAAAAGTGACCGCAAATACATTTGTATTGAAAAAATCCCTTTCAAAAGTAAATCTTATGGATTTATTGTCATCCTGCTGGACGATCACTCCTTCCATCTGGGTTCCTTCAAGCAGGTTTGGTGTCATATGTGACTGGAATTTGACCTCGATCTCAAAATCCGTGTTACTGGCATTCTGCATGATCCGTGGGGCATTATGGTTCCCATTCTTAAATTCATGTTGTGTAACTCCAATACCGCCAGGAAGTGTAATTGATAACAGGGCATTCTTGGTATCCGTACCTGAGACAGTAAATGTTGAATCATTTAAAGGATCAATTTTTGTCCAGAGCGGGGTTTTAAGCTCAGGAGCGCTGAAATCATCAGATATAATAACCAGGGGTTTATTCGTAAAGTTCACGTCCGGTATACCCTGGCCTGATATTGTGATTTGCCGGGATATCGGGGTAACATTGACCCATTCCGGTTGAAGCTCTTCAAATACCGTATAAGTACCATTCAGAAGGTACGGGAATTCATAGAATCCTGTATCGTTAGTTAATGTGCTTGTCTGTATTGCGCCGTTCTGTACTGTGATATTCCAGCCGGGGATCCCGCTGCCATCACTGGCATTGATCTTGAAGCCTGAGATCGAGAATTTCGATTCGTCTTCAGGTACTACGGGAAAATCCGTGTTGAAGAAATAATCTATAAGGCCGGTAAAGGCAGGAGGGACGTAGCCCTTATTCCCCATAAAGGGTCCAACCGATGTCACGGTTAATACATACTTGAACGTGCCGCCTTCAATCCAGTTTATACCGTCTGAAGAATAGGACATCGTCCAGTTATCTCCTGTCCTTTTTACATGCATATAAAGGGGATCAGGAGAGACGCTGATTGGAGTGTCGATCTTGACTGAATAGGATACATTTGTAACAGTGGCCGCGAATATTTTTATATTGGACGAATCACGTTGAAAATCAAATCTGATAAATTTATTGCTGTCCTGCTGAACAATTATTCCCTGCATCTGGTTCGCTGATGTCAACCCGGACTGGAACTTGACCTCGATCTCAAAATCCTTGTTACTGGCTTTCTGCATGATTCTTGGGGCAGTATTTTCTACTACCCAGATATCATGTATTTTATCATTTGCAGGGACCGCGATAGATAACAGGGCATTAATTGTTCCCGTACCTGTCATGGTAAATGTTGAATCATTGCGTGGATCGATAATTGTCCAGATGGATGTGTTAAGTGTTTTGTCACTGAAATCATCAGAAACAATAAGCAGAGGTTTATTTGTGAAATTTACATTCGGCATACCCTTGCCCATGATCTTGATTTCGCGGAAGGCTGGAGTAATATTCTTCCATTCTGATCGCAGTTCTTCAAATACTGTGTATGTGTCATTCAGAAGGTACGGGAATTCATAGAATCCCGTTTCATCAGTTAACATGCTTGTTTGCATCGTGCTGTTCTTTATTGTGATATTCCAGCCGGGGATCCCGCTGCCATCACTGGCATTGATCTTGAAGCCTGAGAGGTTGTATGTATGGATTATCGGCTGGTTCGTGAAATTTACATTAAATTCGTCCTGGCCCAGGATCATGATTTCCTGTGAAGCCGGGGTAATATTCTTCCATTCGGACCGCAGTTCTTCAAATACTGTGTATGTCCCGTTTTCAAGGCCGGTGAAATTGTAGAAGCCTGTTTCATCAGTTAATATGCTTGTTTGCATTGAGGAATTCTTTATTGTGATATTCCAGTTTGCAATTCCGGCGCCATTACTGGTATTGATCTTGAAACCTGAAAGATTGTATGCAGGAATTATCGGCCTGTTTGTAAAGTTCACGCGGATATGCTGGTCTATACCTTCGATTTCACGGGATATAGCTGTGACATTCGTCCATCCCGGCTTCAGTTCTTCAAATACTGTGTATGTACCTTCAACAAGATCCGTAAATTCAAAGAATCCTGTATCGTTAGTTAATGTGCTTGTTTGCATTGAAGAATTCATCACTGTGATATTCCAGTTCGCAATTCCGGCATCATCACTGGCATTTATCTTGAAACCTGACAGGTTGAATTTCGATAGATCTTCAGGGATTACAGGAAATTCCGTATTGAAGAAATAATCTATCATGCAGGTATAGGCAGGCGGTGAGTAGCCAAAATTCCCTGCAAATGGTCCAACCGATGTCACCGTCAATACATACGGGAATGCTGCGCCTCCAGTCCAGTTCATACCATCTGAAGAATAGTTCATCGTCCAGTTGTCGCCTGTCCTTTTCACACGCATATAAAGGGAAGCAGGAGAGCCGTTAATTGGAGTGAAGACCTCGACTGAAGAGGAACCGCTGTCATAAGTGCCTGCGAATATTTTATCAACCCCTTCTCTTTGAAAACTGAACCTGATGTATTTATTCAGATCCTGCTGGATGATCACTCCCTGCATCTGGTTCGCTGATGTCAACTGTGACTGGAACTTGACCTCTATCTCAAAATCTGTGTTGCTGGCATTCTGCATGATCCTTGGGGATTTATTTTGTCCTAACCAAAATTCATGTTCCGTACCTCCGGGAACAGTGATTGACAACAGGGCATTCTTGGTACCTGTACCTGAGGTGGTAAATGCTGCATCATTTAAAGGATCAAATGTTGTCCAGATCGAAGTATTAAGTGCCGATGCACTGAAATCATCAGATATAATAACAAGCGGCGGCTCATTTGTGAAATTCACGTCCGATACGTCCTGGTCTGTGATCGTGATTTCCTGTGATGCCGGAGTAACGTTCGTCCAGTCCGGTCTTAATTCTTCATATATTGTATATGTACCATTTACAAGGTTCGTGAAATTATAAGAGCCGTCAATACCAGTTAATGTGCTTATCTGCATAGTGGAATTGAATATTGTGATATTCCAGCCCTGAATTCCAGTACCGTTATTGGCATTGATATTATAACCTATAATGTTAAATCCGGCAACTTCTGATGCTGATACTGTCAACATACAAAAAAATCCTAATAATAATATCGTTTTCCATCCTGTTTTTTTGACCATAAATTACACCTGTTTTTTATTATTTAAGTCTCTTTTTTTTGATTTTTTACCTTAATCGGTTTACATCGATAAACCATATAAATATATCCATTATAAAAAATATAAAAATAACAATAATTATTATTATTGTGATTATGCATTGGTATAACAGAATCAGCAGTGATGGTAGTGACGGTAGCTATGAACTGCTGTTTTGAGGAAAGACAGATCTTTGATACTCATGCATGGCTGGCCGACCTATTGGTTCGATTAAAAAGCATGACAAATATTGAATGGGTCAGGATTATTATAATTTGATCCATATTTTTGTTAGTTATTTAATTACAATTGCTATCAACTTCAGCATCGCAACAATGGCCGTTACAGCAAGTAATGGAATTATTGCAACTGAAAGAGTTCCGCTTAACGAAGAGAATGCATTATTCAGATATTGAACATTGATCCCGAAGTAGTCCGATGCATAGATCGCCGCCACAATTACGATCAGACCCGGAAGCATGCTAATGATATCGGTTTTGCTGGGCGCTGCGCCTGCTCCCAGCGTCAGTGCAAGATAAAGGAAAATATATGTTCTCCAGTTCAAGTAATCCAGACCTGCAATAAATGAAAAAGTTCCCTCGATTAAAGATCTTGTTCCAGCAAGTATGTCAGATGAGGCTGGAGGAAAATCAAGATGTACTCCAAAATAGCTGCTAATAAGCAGCAGTAATGCCGGACACCCGATCAAGGGAGCGATGGATATGGCAGCATTTCCAATAATAGGTATCTTTGGAGCTGTATGTTCTATCTGTCCCAATATATTGCCCGATGGGATGATGCTGAATTTTGTGATACGTGCGCCCACGAGCAAAGCAACTACCATATGACTGGTTTCGTGCGCTATCGTCCCGGGCAGCATAAGGATAACGTACAGAGTTCTTGGTATGAGGTACATTTTTATATCAGGCCAGGTTCCACAGTTATAAACTTCAATATATCAATAATATCATTCAAATAATAATCAGCCTGGCATGACCGTTCTTCCTTAACATTATGGTCTCCATATGCGGCATATGCTGTGACCATACCGATCTTCTTAGCAGGCTCGATATCCCTCCTCAGGCTATCCCCGATAAAGAGTGCCTGATATGGATATATTTGAAGTTTTTTAAGGGAATAAAAGAAAATTTCCGGTGATGGCTTTTTTGTTCCGGTCATATCAGCTGTAATAAGCACATCGAATAGGTCAAAAAGTCTGGTTTTCATGAGTCTGGATCTGGCATGCTCAAAGTGAGCATCGGTTACTACGCCTAAAGAAAAGCCCCTTTTCTTCAATTGAGAGAGGGTTTCCTCAACATTGGGGTAAGGATCTATAGTCTCTAATTTTGTTCTCTCATATAGATCACAGCAATCAAGGTACACATGTTCGGAATAGATATCTCTGTCTTTCATATAGTCCCGGACATTTTCCCATGCCTCGAAATTATATACTCCTCTTAGAAAATACTTAAAAAGCTCTCTGCTGTCTTTTAATCCTAAATGTCCAACGATGGCTTCACACGCAGCATGTTTTGCTTTTATGAAATCAAAAAGGGTATTATCCATATCAAACAGGATACTTTTTATTTCTGTACTGCCAGTTTTCTGCATATTTTGAGATTCCTAATTTCCTTTACTTTTAGATTCTCTATAAAGGTTTCCAGGACTGAAGAGTTCTAGGACATCAAGATTTCATGCATGCTCATTTCGGTGTCTGTTATCTTCTTCTCTCATCGCGATCCGAAGACTATATCAGCCTTGTCGAGCATATTTTGCCGCTATTTCAAAATGCATATATTTGAACAAGAAGAATGACACCCTCCGCCGCACCCGCTGGCAACATGGGAAAAGAATATAAAAACAGCCATCCAAGGCTTCCCGGTGTTCCATCCTTAAACCCTGCGCTTGCGAAATTGTATCGATGCTGCCAGTCCTGTTCCAATTATCGATTATTTTGATTCCTTTCCATTCTGTTTTCTTTCTGCCAATCATTATCAAATCGTATGCCGTTACCAGTCCATCTATTAATGCGATCAAACCACCTATCGTTCTCCAACCATAGAATGGTAGCAATATATTCTGGACTTCCATGAAACTCATACCCGAAAGCCTCTGCAACTGTACCTGGATGATCCCTGCCAGAAGGAGCGCTAAGATCATATTCAAATATCCGATTGCCATAAGAAATAACGGCACAGGTTCAAGAGCACTGAATAGCCCTCCAAGGAATAGCCAGAACCCTGGAGTGCCGATCCAGTAATAGTGGTGACCCTGACCGATTATGCGTGATAGCACCTGCTGCTATGAGTTCAAATGTAGCTTCGACCCTTTCATGGATTGTTATTCCTACATTATAGACCACACTTAAAAGTCCCAGCGTGAGCAATATATCCCAGAACCTGCCTGCTTCAACGTATTCCCTTCCTTCCACAAGCCACCAATTCTTGCCCGTGAAAAAAAGTTCGGATATGATTATGCCTGTACCGATAAGCAGCAAGAACCAGAACTGGAAATCAATAAGCTCTGGATGCCATCGATATTTCCTCACGATCCCATGAACCAATATTCGGCCATCCGTTAGTGTCCAGCATTTGCGCATATTTCAGGAAAGATACGGTTCGATAAGCCTCCTCCTCTTTCATTCCTCGCTCACTCATTGGGGGCATACCTTTCGCAGGAATTCAAGACGTTCTCCATACCTATGGTTTTTCATCTCTTAACCTCCCATTTATTTCATATAATTTTATTTTAACGCGTTTTAATGCATAACCTGAACGAATAATTGATTATTTAATTCCCGTTTTTACAGAATGTTTTTCCTTATTTAAAGACTGGTAGATTTTTTCACAAAAATTAAGAAAGATTAAATATTCCAATTACTTTATATAGAATCAAATAATTTATTGAGAATAAATGAAACCTAATAATATTAGTTATGTGGTCGTCTTTTCTATAATAATCGCATCGGCTGTATATTTGAACTCATTTATCGATCATAAGGACACAGATGACAATAATGTATCTGTCAAATTTTCACATTTATCCAGCAAGAACGGAGATTTACCTTCACCTGGCATCTCAACTGAACAGACAGCGAGTTTGATACTGGACATTGACAGGGATGGTATAAACGATTTTATCATCGGCAGCCGGAAAAAAGGTACTTCATTATCATGGTTCAAGAAAGGTCCGGCCGGATGGACAGGATACTTGATCGAAAATGAAACCCTTCCTATCGAAGCGGGGGGAGCATTCCACGACATAGACGGGGACGGTGACCAGGATATCGTTTTTGGCGGGGATTGGCAAAGCAATAAAGTCTGGTGGTGGGAAAATCCATATCCTCAGTATGATCCGGATAGGCCATGGGTGCGCCGGGAAATTAAGAATTCCGGTCTAAAGATGCACCATGACGAGATATTCGGTGATTTTGACGGCGACGGGAAAAAAGAGCTCGTTTTTTGGAACCAGGATGCTAAGAAACTGTTCATAGCCGATATACCTCCTGATCCGAAAGACGTACAGCCGTGGCCTTATGAAGAAATATGGTCGGATAATACGAAAGCTGAGGGACTTACTATGGGTGATGTTGATAGGGACGGAACTCCCGATATAATCGGAGGCGGCCGCTGGTTCAAGCACGATAGCGGAAAAAAATATTCTTCTTACATCATTGATGACAAACAACAAAATTCACGGGTTGCTGCGGGTGATTTGAAAACAGGGGGGCTCCCTGAAATCGTTATGGTACCCGGGGACGGCCGTGGCCGCCTGAAATGGTACGAATGTAATGGCGATCCGAAAGAACCTGACTGCTGGGCCGGTCACGACCTGTTAGGATTCGATGTGGATCATGGGCACAGTCTCGATGTTATTGATATCAATGGGGATGGAAATCAGGATATTTTTGTCGGAGAAATGCGATTGAATGGCGGCAATTATGGTGCAAGGATGTGGATATTATGGGGCGATGGAAACGGGAATTTTAGAGAAGAAGTAGTGGCAACAGGATACGATAACCATGAATCCAGAGTTGGCGATCTGGATGGGGATGGCGACATGGATGTTCTTGGCAAACCTTATAACCTGGACACACCAGGGCTTAATATCTGGCTAAATCATGCTGTAACCGGTCCTTCGCTTGATCCGTGGGAGAGGAATATAGTTGATACAAACAAACCCTGGAGATCTATCTTTATTACGTCTGAGGATATTGATAATGACGGTTATAAGGACATAATAACAGGCGGCTGGTGGTATAAAAATCCTGGAACCACAGGGAAAAACTGGACACGCCAGACTATCGGACAACCTCTTAACAACATGGCAGCAGTTTATGACTTCGATGGGGATGGCGACATGGATGTTCTTGGCACCGGGGGAAAGGGCTCGGATCCGAATGCCATATTTGTATGGGGACGAAACGATGGTTCGGGTAAATTTACTGTTCTTAATAATATAGAACCGGGAGATGGTGATTTTCTACAGGGGGCAGCTGCTGGAAATTTCAATAGCGGCGGTCCGGTAGAAATTGCGCTGTCCTGGCATGAAGAAGGAAAAGGGATACAAATGCTTACTCTTCCACCAGACCCTTCAAAGGATATGTGGTCATTGCATCAGATCTCTAATATATCCCAGGATGAAGCTCTCAGTCAAGCCGATATTGACAGGGATGGCGACATTGATCTCCTTCTTGGGACCAGATGGTTGAATAATGATGGGGGGTCATGGAGACCATATATAATAAGTCCCACCGGTGGATCACCCGACAGGAACAAACTTGCAGATATCAATGGCGATGGCCGGCTTGATGCGGTTGTCGGTTTTGAAGCTGTCAGCATACCCGGGAAACTTGCATGGTATGAACAGGGTGATGATGCGCTATCTATCTGGAAAGAACATATTATAGCAAATATAGTGGGACCCATGAGCCTTGATGCTGCGGATATGGATAATGATGGCGACCTGGATGTTGTTGTGGGTGAACATAACCTGAAAAAACCTTCCGAAGCAAAGTTATTTTTCTTTGAGAACTCCGATGGGAAGGGTAACATTTGGAATAAGCATGTTGTTTATACCGGCGATGAACACCATGACGGTGCACAGACAGTTGATATTGATAACGACGGTGATCTTGACATCATTTCTATTGGTTGGAGTCATGACCGGGTGCTTCTTTACGAGAACAGGGCCATTAATAATGATTGATTCTACCACCATTGTATTAAGATCGATTTCGCCATATAAGGGTAAATTCCAGTTATGTCCTTAACAGAAAAAACGATAAAAAATCTGAGTGCAGTTGGTTTATTGCAAATAGTAGTCAAGATAATCAACTCAATAACTCTGATAATTTTGACCAGAATACTTCTGCCATCCGATTTTGGTATTATTGCAATGGCCGGAATAATGATCACTATAATGGATCGATTCAAAGATTTTGGTATCTCAAATGCAGTTATCCAAAAACAGGAAAATTTTGAAGAATCATTGCAGACCGGTTTTATAATGAGGTCGGTTACAGGTATTTTACTGTTCTTTATAATCTTCTTCATTGCTCCTTTCTGGGCAGATTTTTTCAACGATCAGGCATTAACCTCTGTTTTGAGAATTCTTGCTATTATTTTTATCCTGGAAAATTTCCGATTTTTTCCGGAAATAAAGCTATCAAAAACACTCAAGTTCAAAACGATAGTTATTTCCAATTTATTAGGTTATATTACTTATTCATTTGTGGCAATTGCCCTGGCATACAATGGCTATTCTTACTGGAGCATAATATTCGGAAGGATCTCACAGAGTTTAATAGCTATTATCTATTACTGGATCCGGAACCCATGGAGATTTAATCTGCAATTTGACAAACAAATCGCAAAAGAACTTTTCAGCTATGGAAAATATGTGTTTGGAACGGGATTGATGGCTTTATTGATTGATAATGTTAATTATGTTGTCCTGGGGAAGATACTGGGACCGACCGTTTTGGGATATTACTTTATCGCTTATACATGGGCAACTTTTTCCTCAAGAGAAGTCATGGCGATAGTTGACAGGGTCTTATTTCCGACATATTCGACTATCAAATCCGATATTTCAAGGGTAGGCAATGCGTATCTGAAGACATTAAAATACACTTCTATTATAACAATACCAATAAATTTTGGCATATTTGCTCTTGCTCCGGAATTCGTGAATATAGTTCTTGGAGAAAAATGGGCTCCATCCATTCTGCCTTTACAGATACTGTGTATTTTAGGATTGCTTCAATCGCTCAATTCAACAACAGCTGGTATATATTACTCCATAGGTATACCTAAAATCGCAACTATCCTGACCGCAGGACAATTATTCTTGATGATCATACTTGTTCTTCCGGCTGCGAAGTTTTTTGGAATGATCGGAGCTGCAGCGCTTGTTTCTTTCTTAATGATCATTCTTACTCCCCTTAATTTTACTTTTGTAGGACGGTTCCTGAAAGTCAAAGGGATAAGTTTTATTAAAATCCTGGCTCCTCAGACTCTTTCTGCAGTATTTATGACAATATTCATACTTGCAATTAAGGAATATGTGGAGAGATTTAGCGTTTTTTCAGACTATCCCATTATATATCTATCATTTCTGGTGCTTTTGGGAATTATTGTATATTCAGTCTTCCTCTTTATTCTCACAAAAGGAAAAATAATAAAAGACATTCGTATTTTATCCTCAAATCTTGCCTTACGATAATATCAAAGGCACAATCCTACTTTTTTTGGACAATGATGCAGTATCCTGCACAAAAATTATCATCAAAATCGACTTTCTCTAATAACCAACCAATGACTTGAACCGGTATTGTCACTACCGGATGCAGTATGGATAAATGTGTTTTTCCCAATATTCTTATAAGGTAATAGTTAAATTCCTGGGTCCATGTAATCCAGAATCCGGCAGTAGGTCTTAACATATGGATTTTCCATCTCTGCTCATCCTGGAAAAAATATTGCAGACCGTATTTAGTATATCTATAAAAATCTCTCGGTTCCTCATGTAAATGCCAGACGAAATTAGTTGTTAAATAAAGATAGCCCCCGGATTTTAATGTATTATAAAACTCCTCAATTACTTCCTTTGGTTCTTCAATATGTTCAAAAACCCACGAATGTACAATACCATCTGCAATGGATATTTTAAAAGGTAATTTTAATGCCGTACCTTTGACCATTGGTTTATTAATTGTTAAAAAATCCATCGTTACGGTATTTTTATATCCAGGCGGGACTACTGATTTCCCGGCCCCGATATCAAGCAGAACCGGATCAGTGGGCAGTTTATCTAAAAACAATTGTAGATATTTATTAGTTGTTGATTTAATCAGTCTATTGAATTGATATGCTAAGTTTACCAATGAATTTCCCTTCAGATAGCTTTGATAGATTATAGCTAATATATTTTTTATAAAATTTTTGCGATAACAGTGATATTATATATGCATTTTTAGTAACTTGCCATATATATATCTATCGTTAGAATGTTTGATATGCATTTGTGCTTACCAGAGGGCTGAGGTTTGTGTATATGATAATGGAATATGAACAGTGCTTAAATATATGTTATTGAACATTGTAATAGTTGAATAAAGATGTTAAAATAGAATAAACATGAAAATAGCTTATGTAATAAACACTTTTCCAAAACTCTCCGAATCATTCATACTCAATGAGATCGTTGAACTTATAAAAAACGGCCATGATATTCACATATTTTCAGTCATAAAACCTGAGGAACCGGTGATGCACGAAGAGGTCGAAAAATATGATATATTAAAGAAAACATATTATTTCACCTTTAAAAGCTTATTAAAAATTAATTATATTAATTTATTAAAGTATTTGCTGTATGGGTTTATTCAAGATTTAAAGGATTTAAATAAATCAGTTCCGGAAAGTTCAAACCTGAAGAACAGGAATTTTTTTACAGCATGCATAATTAAATTCAAGCTAAATTTGAAAATGGCTTATTTTGCCATGATCATGGAGAATACAGGCATTGAATTGATCCATACTCATTTTGCAAACATGGGAAGTATTGCAAGAAGGTTGAGCAAGGTATTAGGGCTGCAATATACTGTTACTGCACATGCTTTTGAAATTTTTATTAACCCTGATATTGAACTATTAAAACAAAATATCGATGATGCAGCATATGTATTCACACCATCAAAATATAATAAACAGTATTTAATTGATTTAACCGGTTGTGAAGAAAATAAAATTGAAATTATCCATGCAACGATAGATCCAAAAAAGTTTTTTAGAACCAGAACATCCGATAAAAAGCAAATAATAATGGCGGCCAGGCTCGTTGGAAAAAAAGGTATGGAATATATGATAAAAGCAATGGAGGATATAACAAAGCGTCATCCGGATGCTATCCTAAAAATAATCGGTGATGGGCCGTTATTAGATGAGCTTAAAAAATTAGTACATAACAAGAATATTGAAAAAAATGTCAAATTCCTCGGGTCTATTTCAGATGAAGAATATTTTAATGAATTGGAGACCAGCATTATCGCAGTATTGCCCTGTATAATCACTGAGAATGGAGACAGAGATGTCTGTCCGCTTACATTACAGGAAGCCATGTCTATGGAAATGCCGGTAGTTTCAACAAATATTCATAGTGTTCCTGAACTTATTGATGATGGTATTTCAGGGATATTGGTGCCGCCGGAAGATGAAAAAGCGCTTGCATATGCAGTGGTTCGATTATTAGAAGATCCGGGATTGAGATACAGGATGGGGAAATACGGCCGGAAGAAGATCATGGAAGAATTTAATAATGAAGTACAAACCGGAAAACAAGTGATGTTATGGCAAAAGAAAATCCCGGATTAATTATTCATTCTAACCAATAGTATAAATACAAAGAAATACAAACAAATACAAAATTTAAAAAAATCAGATTAACAACAGGAAGTGACAATATTGGAAAAAAGCTCCTGCCCAAGTTGTGGTTCAGCGGAAATATCATCTATTTATGAAGTTGATAACATACCTATCCATAGCGTACTATTATTTCAGGATAGAGAGAAAGCTGTAACGTACCCGAAGAGAGATATCAAATTGGGATTTTGTGAAAAATGCGGTTTTATCTCGAATATTTTATTCGACCCGGATTTACATGAATACTCAACCGGGTATGAATCAACACAGATATATTCAACAACATTTAATGTATTTGCCAGGAAATTAGCCCAAAATTTAATCGACCGGTATGACCTGTACGGCAAGGATATCATTGAGATCGGATGCGGCCAGGGAGAGTTTCTGGCCATGCTCTGTGAAATCGGGAAGAATCGCGGTATGGGTTTTGATCCGGCTTTTATTCAGGGGAGGAATGAAAACCTTGAGAAATACCAGGTATCCGTCATAAAAGATTTCTTTTCGGAAAAATACGCCGATGTCCAGTGCGATTTCCTTTGCTGCAGAATGACGCTTGAGCATATATCGGAGACAGCCGATTTTATCAGGACAGTGAAACGAACCATCCGGAACAAACCTGATACCATTGTATTTTTCCAGGTGCCGGATGTAACCCGGATACTGAAAGACCTGGCATTCTGGGATATATATTATGAACATTGCTCGTATTTCAACCCCGGTTCTCTTGCACGGTTATTCAGGAATAACGGCTTTGAAATTACAGATATGTGGGTAGATTACGACGATCAGTATATAATGCTGGGAGCACGCTTGGAAAGCGAAGGGAAACTCGATTCAATAACTGCGCAAGAAGATATAATGCAGTTAAAAGCACAGGTAGAGTTTTTCTCTAAAAAGTATAAAAATGATTTAAACAAATGGAAAAGCTATTTAGAAAAGGCAAAGAAAGACGGCCTCAAAACGGTCATATGGGGGGGAGGTTCCAAAGGAGTTGCATTTCTCACCACTCTTAATATCATAAAAGAGATAGAATATGTAGTTGATATCAATCCGAACAAACATGGAACATATATGGCCGGGACCGGGCAGAGAATCGTTTCTCCTGAGTTTTTAATGCAGTATAAGCCTGACATAGTCATAGTCATGAATCCGATTTACTGCAATGAAATTCAAGAGACGCTTGATAAATTGGGTATTACTGCAGAGCTTAAATCGGTTTAAATGATATAAAATACAAATAATTAAATATAATTCAGGAGCAGTATTGGTGAACAATAATATTAGGAAGGAAAGTACATGTCCTGTCTGTAGATCATTAAATATTAAAAGCTTCCTTGAAATTCCGGAGGTACCCGTTCACTGCAACCTTCTCTGGGAAACAGGTAACGATGCTTTATGTGCCCCCAGGGCGGATATTGTTTTAGTGTTATGTGAGGATTGTGGACATATATTTAATTCTAATTTTGATCCCGGCCTGATGGAATATACACAACAATATGAAAATTCATTACATTTTTCTCCATACTTCCAGGGCTATGCCAAGGAATTAGCGGATCGATTGATTGGAACTTATAATTTACATGGAAAAAGTATCATTGAGATAGGATGTGGAAAGGGGGATTTTTTGAAGTTGTTGTGTGAAACGGGTGGAAATAAAGGAGTTGGATTTGATTCCAGTTATGAAAATGTTAAGGGGGTAAATAGCCCGGATTCGGAAATTATTTTTATTAAAGATTTTTATTCAATGCGCTATTTAAATTATAAATCCGATTTCACATGTTGTCGGCAAGTTTTGGAGCATATCCAGTATCCTTATGATTTTATGACGGATCTTCGAAAAATAATAGGGGATAATGACACCATTGTTTTTTTTGAGGTACCGAATGTTGGTTATACTCTGGAGTATCTTGGAATCTGGGATTTAATCTATGAACACAGATCGTTCTTCAGCAAGGGTTCACTTGCATTTCTATTCAAGGCATGCGGGTTCTCTATATACAATTTAGCCGAGACTTACAACGGTCAATTCCTGTGCATTGAGGCAGCACCGGAAGTACCGGATAAGTTATCCCCTGATCCGAATACCGAATGCATAGACAACATGAAAATGGGATATGATGTTAAGAAGTTTGCTGAAACGTTCTGGGCTACAATTGAAACATGGCAGAAGAAAGTGAAGATGATAGAACAATCGGGTCAGAGAGCAATATTATGGGGAGCAGGTTCTAAAGGAGTTACATTCTTAAACATGATCGGGAAGACAAACCAGATCGAATATGTTATTGATATAAATCCACGCAAACAGGGGAAATATATTCCAGGGACAGGACAGAAAATCTTATCTCCGGAGTTCCTGCGAGAATACAGGCCGGATATTGCGATAGTGATGAACCCGATATACAAAAATGAAATTCAACAGGTCCTGGATCGTTTGGGATTATCGACTCGATTGATGTTCGTTTCATCGACTTGACTATTCATCCTGGATATCCAACCTGAGAAGAGCCTGGTAGTATAACCATAATGTATGCGATTTTAGAAAATAATAGACTTCTGATGACAACCCGGTACTTCTGATTTTTTTAATTAATGCAGGTATATCCAGCCTGAGAGGGCAGTTCTCTTTGCACTTGCCGCATGTGAGACAGAACTCAAGCTTCTCATCCTTCTCGTTGTTGTACAGGGAATAATAAGCGACCCCTTTTCCGCCCAGGTTGCTACCCCTTGCGAACTCATTGCCAATAGTATTGTACATGGGGCAAAAGAGCAGGCAGTTCCCGCACCCCACACAATAAAGGAGTTCCTTTGCACCGTTTTTTGCAATATCGCTCCTTCTATTATCAACCAGTACCACAGTAATTTCAGAAGGAGTATGTACACCTTTTATGAATTTCTTCTCAACATCCGCAGTCTTGCTTACTCCGCTTATTATCTCAACAAATGAAGGGATTGTCGCACCTGTGGCATTAAAGCACAGGATTTTCAGCATATTTATTGCGGATTCGATATCCGGGTATATCTTGTCTATTGAGGTAACGACTATATGTTTTTCTTTTCTCATCACCTCATAGATATTCCCTTCATTATGGGTCATCACAATAGAACCCTCTTCTGCAGTTATGGCATTAGCGCCTGTGATCCCTGCTTTTGCTTTTGAGATGTTTGAAATCACGTCTTCCCTGACAATTTTTACAATCTCAGCCGGGTCATCTTTTATTTCTATTTTATAGTATTTCGATAATTCTTTTGCGATCTCTTTTGCGGAAAGATGCGCTACAGGGCCTGTAGGATGAGATGGGTTTGCCTTCAGAAGCTGCAGGATCCTGTCTCCGATATCGGTCTCGACCACTGTCAATCCGTTTTTCTCAAGAATTTTTGTTATTTCTATTTCTTTTGTGACGTTGGATTTGGATTTTACTATAAGGTTTTCCTGCTGCAGTTCCTTTAAGATAATATTTGCCGCATCGGTTTTATCCTTTGCAAGGTGGACTTTCATACCATTTTTCTTCAGTTTTTCTATGGTTTTTAAGAGAAGTTCTTCATTCCCAATGCAGAGTTCCCTTGCCAGGATAAGCCTCTTTTTTTTATCGGAAAAATCTACGGGAACATTTAGGGACTGCCTCTCCTTCACAGAATTAAAGGCTTTTCGAAGGGCTTTGACTTCTGAGTTTTTCATGATATTCTCTGGCTATCAATAATATTGATACTGTTTATACTTAGGTTTTACTCAAATACACATCATGCTTATGATAAGTATCATATAGAAAAATTTATATGGTTATAAATATAAACAGTACATTAGATAACTACCAGCAGGTGGAAAAACGAAATCGATCACAATATACACCAATAAAAAGAACCCTAAACAGGCGGCACATGATATTATTGAACAGGCTCATGAGAAACTGGATTTTAAGCCGGACCTCGCCCTATTTTATGCCACTTTAAAGTATCATGGAAAATATCAGCCAATGCTGGATATTTTAAACGATGAATATGGCGATATCCCCCAAATAGGCGCTTCTGTGGACGGTATGATCTACCCGGATGACATGAGGTCTGATGGTGCGGCACTGGTGCTGTGCAAGGATGACGCCAATATAAGAGTGGATGCTGTTAAAGGTAAAGGAATAATGGAGTCGGCAGAGGAACTTGCAAAAAAGGTAAAATGTGAGAACGGAGTTATCGTGCTGCATTTTCCGATGGTACATGTACCAGGCGCTATTAAATTTGCCCGGTTTTTCGCAAACGGGTTTTATTATAGTAAAAAATCTGAAAAAGCGGATTTACAGTCGCAGAAAGAATATGCAAGAAAATTTTCCGATTACTGTGATAGAGAAAATATTTTCTACCAGTCCCCCATGATTTTAAACCTGTTCGCCAAACAAACAAATTATAAAATCCCAATTATAGGTATCAATGTGATGCATACGCAGGTCAGATTCAACTCTCCAAGTATATTCTGCAACTTCGAGGATATCGATGGCGGTATTGCCGCGCTGACTTTAGAAAAAGACAACATCAATGTTGTTTACGATGATATTTTTCCACAGAGAGGAAAAATGTTTGAAGAAACAAAACAGGTTATAAGTAATGAATTTAAGGTCATCAGGGAATTTAAGGCAACATTTGAAAAAAATATATTGATATCTCTTGACGGCAAACCGCCTGTAGAGGCTGTAAAAAACCTGATATATATTTCAGACGAAAAAGAAAATGAATTAAGTGAACATCTCAACAATGGAGATTTTAAAGCTCAAATGCCTTATGAACTATTATTTTTTAATAAACAAACAAATGGAGCTTTTCTTCTTGGAATAGGATCCTATTTTCCTTTTGATTTGTATCCTTCTTTTATGGATTTTTCGGACTATTCGGAAGAAGTTGCTCTGGTATATGAAATTGTTGAGGATAAATTTGATGCTTTCATTTCATGTTTAGATAATCTGAAATACAATGATGGCAGGTTTGTTTATTTCTCTATGGATGTCGGGGCTATTGCAGCATTTGGAAAAAAAACTTATGAGTACAAAGATAAAATAAATAAATTATTAGGTGATAATTATTTTGGGATTATTTCAGCACCAAGTTCAGCATACATACCACCTGAATTCAGATTAAGGAACTATTTATCAGAAACCCATAATAACACTTTTTTCATGAGCGCCGGGACAAGTAGCTGCTTTGAAATTTAAAAAAAAGCGCTTAATCCTATAAAAACAAAAGAGGCGTATATTGAATTTCCTATGCACTTCAGTGCCTGGAAATCTCTTGAATCTAAAGTCCAGTTTTTTATATACATAGGAATAAATGTATTTTTTAAAAAATAAATAAACGGAATTGCAATGATTACAATACCATAAGAATTGAAATTAAATAAATTCATTAAAACCACATAATATAACACCATGAGGTAGCATGAGTACCGTATGAGCCGGGATGGGAGGAAAACAACCCCAAAAGTCTTAAGGCCGGCTTTCTTATCCCCGGATATATCTTTTAAATCCTTTAACAGCAGCCCCGATATACTAACGAAAAAGACTGCCACAGTGATTATTATTGCTTTTGAATTTAAATCCGAGTACACCAGCCAGACGGTCAGCGTGTACATCGGCATTGCGATACTATAAGCAATCAACTCACCCATGTAATGGTCTTTCAATCTGAATCCAACCACTTTCTTAAGGATCAGATTGTCTGAATACCACCAGGTAGCAATAACCCAGGTCAAAGCAAATAGATATATCGGTCGTTTAAATTCATTAGATAAATAATATACAAAGAGCATACAGCAGGCATAAAGCAGGACTGCGATAAAAAGAGCTTTTTTTTGCATTGAGATATCCTGAGTTAGGATTGTTTTTTTTCCAGCTGCTCTATCTTCCTTTAAATCATTGCAATGGTTCCATAAATTAGAAGGGAAGGCTAAAAGCCATGATACAACTATCCCGGCGAACAAAACAGGAAGATCATGAATAGACAGGTCATTATGTGATATTAAAAAAAGTGATATGGCAAACAGTGGAAAAGGGGAATATATTGTGGCTGGAGTGTTGCATAACTTCAATAATGCAACAATTTTTCTCCAGCACATATTCAGATATTATTTAGAATGCCCACAGCGGTGCTTTCTTAAACATTTCTTCTGCTACTTTTTCTTCGTCATTTTTTTTCTGGCTGTTTGTTTTTTTGGTATCCATTTTTATGTCCTCCTTTTTTTGCCCCTTAAGGGCAATTTAACAATAACTCGATGATTTATATATTTATTCAGACGGAAAAATGATTATCGCTATAATGGTTATTATTCAATTTTAATACTTTTTAAGACTGGCTTTTCTTTTTTAAAAATCTTCTAATGTTCTCTGTCCTTTCTCTTCGACCAGATTGGCAACTCTTATCCCGATCCGCCGCAGGGCAACCGGATGTTCCAAGCGTATGGCTCCTGGTGTGGGTTTTGAAGTCTGGGGAAATGGCAATCAATGAGATTGATCTAAAACTGAGCTTCCGTGTTTGTAGCTTCATATAAATATCATTTGAAAGCCGATCGATTGCATCGTAGATTGTATCCAATTCTTTTGTATTTTCTTTCAGCGTTATTGTAATCCGATGCGATTTTTGCAACAAGTTTATGTTTTATTTCATCTTTTAATTGTACTGCAATCTTTTTCGCCTCCCCGAAGTCATTAACCTTTTCTGTCAGATCACAATGCGCGGCTAATCGGCATTCCCGCTCTTATCCCTAACTTTCGCGCTTCATAATTGCTTGTGCTCACTGCGCCGGAGTCCCCACCGCGCCCCGAATAGATACAGATAACAACGGGCATTCCTTTTATTTCCGGGTGTTCCCTCTCTTCACACTGGGCAAAGAAATAATCCATGTCAGCATAATTCAAAGAAATGCTTTTAAAGTAGTAAATCCGGTTTCAAGCGCCATCTTGAGTATATCAAGCGGGTTTGTTATTCCAAGATAATCAACCATAATAGGTATGGCCACAAAAGTCCCGATCATGCTTCCAAGATTTGCCAATCCTGCAACAAGAATAATACGGAATAACTTATTTTGCATTAGTTCGGTTATATTTTCAGATTTCATTATGGTCCTGAAATCCTCTGTTGTGGGGGGACGAAAATGTGATTCCACAAGCCCGGCTAACCAGCCTACGGCCAAAAACGGATGCAAAAAGCCAAACCAGGCCAGGCCAAAAGCGGTCAAAGCCGAGATTGGATGTCCCCGGGCAGCTATGACGCCGATAGCTGAAAGTATTCCCTGTGCCACAAAAAGGTATAGCAATGCAGTAAGCAGGGTCTCTATGGAGACCCCACCCGAAAACACAAGAAGAGCAAGAACCCCGACGATCATTAAAATGATTGCAATAGCTGCGGCTTTTAACCAATTAAAACCCTTCCTGGGGATTGATGTGAGCTCATCTATCGGTGGCAAGGTTTCAGGTTTATTAAGATATTTCTGGATTCCCTCCCTGTGACCTGCACCTACAACTGCTACTACTTTACCCTGATTGGATAGATCGATAAGATTCTTTGCCATGAAGGCATCCCTTTCATCTATCAGGACAATCGCCGCGCTTGGAGCAAGCTTTCTCAATTCGCCAACAAGCTGGGTCACTACATCCTCGTTTGTAACAGTTTCAATATCTATTTCTTGCGAACCGAAACCAAGCGATGCTCCGATAAGGGAACCAAACAGTCTCAATTTTTCAAAAAATGACATCTTACTCCAGAAACGTCCAAGCGTAAGCTGGATATCCCTGTCAATGAGTGCGATCCTTGCCCCCGATTTTTCAGCCTGTTCAATCGCTGCCATCATTTCAGCACCGGGCTTGACCCCGGTATCTGCGCCTATTTTCTTCTGGACATATGCAAGAAGCCAGTGAAGCATGAAATAATAGAATTTGCCACGGCTTAGGAGTTCTTTTACATTGATTTGCTTTACCTGTTCTTCACCTTTTATTGCATGGAATCTTGGATTGTCAAGTTCAACGGCCACAATGTCGGGTTTTTCTCTCTCTATTACTTTATTGACTTCAGCAATGCTTTTTTCAGAAACATGAGCTGTTCCCACAATGATTATCTGTCCCCGGGGTGCTGCAGGATTCTGTATATTAAAATTGCAGCTAACCTTATATATGCCGTTATTCATGTCATTCCAGTAATTGTACAGCCCTCAGGATGTCTGTTCTTGAAACAATACCGGTCATCTTCTTATCCTGTAATATAATTACACGTCCTATATTAGTCATGGTCATTATTTTTAGTGCCTTTACTGCATCATCATCTTCCTCAAGACTGATAATCTCTTTGGTCATTATGTTTTCAACTTTAATAGTTTTCCGTTCTTCTTTATTAACATGCTGAACATCTGTAAAAGTCACTATTCCTTTTATCTCTGTCCCATCCACGACAGGATATCCCATATGTTTGTATCTGAACATGAAATCCACGAGTTCTTCGACAGACATTCCGGAAGGCACGGTTTTTACGTCTCTTGACATTATATCCTTTATTTTCACGCTTTCAAGTGTAACACTGACCTGTGTTGACTTTTCTTCTTCAGATGCACCGATATATATAAAAAATGCAATGAGCATGAACCAGAAACCTCCAGAGGAGACGGTCAAAAATCCAAAAATGCCCATAAATATCGAGAACATCTTGCCAATATATGCGGCAGCATGTGTTGCTTTTAGATATGACATCCTGCCGGCCAGGACTGCTCTTAACACCCTTCCTCCATCCATTGGAAATGCCGGAAGGAGATTGAATATAAAGAGAACAATATTTATATATCCTATCATCCAGACGAGTCGCAAAAAAGGATTACCTGCCGATACATTTCCCTTAAGGGTTTCATAAAAAATGATCAGCACAGATCCGATCAAAAGACTGATACTGGGTCCTGCAAGTGCCATCTTGAACTCTATTTTAGGGTTTCTCGGTATATCTTCGAGCGAAGAAACACCCCCAAAAAGGAAAAGTGTAATTCCCTGTATGTTTGTGCCGTGTTTCTTGGCTACATAGGAATGACCCATTTCATGTAACAGGACGCAGGTAAAAAGCAGGAGCGCTACAGATAAACCAAGAGCATACCGAAGCCATAATGGTTCAACATCACTAAAGCCAAACACGGGTGGGTTATTTGCAAAAATATATCCGAATACCGGCAGTATCAGGAGAAATGTTATGTGTAATTTAATGGGTATTCCCATAAATTTCCCTATTTGAATTGATGAATTCATGAAGCCCTCTATTCTTTTAATGAATCTTGATACGGGTTAAAGGTTCTTTTCTTAGTACTATACTCCTAATTTATTATTATGATAGCTTTGTATTAGAGTTTTTCTATCCTGTAATTCACGAACCAAAAGCTTAATTAATATAAGATTCCTTTTATCCTTGATGGCAATAGAGATAGTAATCTTATTTCTGGCAATTATATCTGTGATTGCTGTTTATATTTTTTTAAGGACAGTAAAGTCCCTGATAGTGAATTCAATACTGGGTCTCATTCTTCTTGCATTAGGCAACATTGTTTTTGAGTTAGGCATTGCTTATACAACTACAGTAATATTGATCTGTGCACTCGGCGGGATTCCCGGTGCTATCCTTATAATGCTGCTTCATGTAATGCATATTGCATTCTGATATCATTATTTTATCTTTCTCATGACAATCCCTTCTGCCACCTTCGGAAGGAAAAGCGTTGATTTCTGGGGAAAATTCTTTTTCTCATTGTATGCTTTTCTCTCAACATCCTTAATGGAGAAGGGGTTTAAAAGAAAAGCAACCCTGAATTCTTTATTATCCACCCTGGCAATGGCTTCTGCAGGGCTTGCATTAAATGACACGTCTCCTTGCGGTTTTCCCTGGATGATAGGATTGATCAGCCAGTCATGAAGAACTATCAGGTCAAGACCAGCAATCTCTTTTTTCTGTCTTGAGAGTTCATGCACGGCTTTTTCATCTGCTCTCAGGATACTGAACTTTTTCCCGTCATACATACCAAGCTTAATATCAAATTCGCTCCTGCGTTTCCTGAGCTGGGAATAGAACTCTTCATCGTTCGTATCGCTTTGCCAATCTATTGAAAAATTCTCCCTGATTTTTTGTGTAAGTTCCTGTTCGCTGAAATTTCGTACTGCCCTGTGCCATGGAAGAAGTAAAAGTGCCCTGTCCCCGCCTTCCATCAACATCATCATTGTATATTCAATACCATCCCTTTCACGTAAGAGATTTGATGCCGTATACCTGTGGTGCCCATCAAGTATGAGAAGCTTAAGCCCTTTGGTAATCGTTTTGATCTTCTGGATAAGTTTTTTATCAGTTATTTCCCATAAAAAATGACGGCTGCCGTCCAGGGTGACATCTACGACAGGAGGATTATACGGATCAGGCACATAATTCGGGCGCCGAAAACCCAGATATTCCTCGAAAATGTTATTCAAATCATGGTCTGGCATACTGTATTCCGCTGCAATAGGTGAGAAGTTCATCATACTTGACTTCATCAACCTGTAACGTTCGTTTGAATTTACTTCAAAAATATTCTCATGCCCCACGATATTTCCCTTCCCGAGTTCTTCAACTTTTACAAGCGAGACAAGGCCAAAAGCAAAATACAGGCTTTTCCTGTCCTTTTCAGGAAGAAGCGGCAGAATCTCCGGCGCCAGGGAATACATGATGCCGTAGATATAAAGGGCAGGTTTTTCTCGTTCTATGAGTATCTTTGAGTTGATATAACGATTGAGCTCCTTTGCTGCATATTCGATAAATTCATCACCATCCATGTCTTTTCTTCGAGTTGTCACATGGATCATGTTATTTTTTTCACGGGCGAATTTCTGATAATTTGCCGCATCAATGGTGTCATAAACAGGACAGATGAGTTTATCGATTTGCATTTCAGGATTTAGTATGGTCGCTTTAAAAGGCCGGATTTCTACCATTGGTAAGTACCTTCAGGATTTTAATAATTTTTTTCGGTTCTCAAAGGTTAATATATAGCTTGAATGTTTCGAATCCCCAAAATCCGGTTTTCAAGGTCTTAAAGTTGCAGCTATCAAGCCATTCCTGAATATCCTTATTACTCCTCCGCTTTGCGAAATTACTATTCCCAGGGATTCTGTCCTCTGGGTTATTGCTGCTACGGAAGAGTGGCGCGTTCCAAGACCTTTCTGTATTTTTACCATTGCCGTATCGATGGTAATGTACCGTCCGGCAGCTTCTACTACACCATCACCTGTTATCACGAATACACCGTCCAGCTGCGCAAATTCTTTGATATTGTCGCGAATATCCGGGTCTGTAATCAATTTTTCCTCTCTTTTATATCCCTGGAAAGGATTCAATATAAGCTGCCTGGATTTGGAAAGGACGTTTGCTGAATCTCCCAATATGAAGGCAGTGCCAATAGAGCGGCCTTCTCTTCCTTCGATGCTTATCTCAATTGCTATTTTTAACACAGCTTCAAAGACCTTCTCATCTACCCCTGTTCCTTTTAGAAGCTCAGTTATATTATTCCGGCTGCTTTCTATTAGCTGGGGTTTTTTGGCTTCAATATGGCCAAGTTTACTTTCAAGCAGTGATGTACGGTTCTGGTAATAACTTATAAGGCTTCTGATGACACTTATCTCGCTGAAGTCATCTGTAATTTCTACAGCATTTTTGAATTTTGCGATTGCCACCAGATAGAGTTCCATTGCCAGCTTGTAGTCGCCTCTTTGATGCGCCCTCTCAGCTTTTCTAACAACAGTTCGTCCGTCGTCCAGCAGAACGTTTTTGCTCAATTCAGATCACTTCAGTATCCATTCGATTATTTCTATATGATAAGCGTTCTAATAATATAAGAGTAAAGGTCAGTCTCTGAAAATATGTAAACCTGACCTTAAAACCTGTCCATTAGTAATGAACCTTGCCGCAGGCGGCAATATTTGAATTGGTGTAACGGCAGCTTGTGCTTTCAGATTCCATTCAAGGACCGGCTTTGTGAAGTCAGCAGTCCACCTGACTGTATGTCCTGCCTTCAAAAAACCGGGGATCGAATACATGAATCCGGCCATAATGCCAGTGCAGGCAGGGTTATGCAATCCAAATGTGATGTCAATATCAAGATGTTTTAGTCTGAAGGAATGAATCAGATCTTTAAAAAGTCGTAATATCGGTCTTGAAAGATAAAATGTATCTTTCAAATGCAGAATCTTCTTTGATTTCTTTATCCTTTTGTATTTTTTTATTTCTTCGGATTTTTGAAGCTTATCCCTATGCGTCAGCCGGACTACCCGTTTTCCTAAGACCAGGATTTCTGTTTGTTTATCTTTAAATGCGTATCTGAACAGGAACATTATCCACTGCAGGCTGAAATATCCGGTAATTTTTCCTCCCGTGCCCGCGGAATTAACGCTGATCGTCACAGGAAAGAGCAGCACAACCAGTACGAAAACAGTAAAAATGATTAATATCGCACCGATCATCAAACACTTCTTACCTTATGCTTCCCCGGATGGTTCTTCTTTGTTGTTTCCTTCCTTCGTTGATTTAAATTTTTCCATTATCTGTGGGATTACCGCAGATACGCGTTCGATCACGCCTTTCTCTTTGATGGCGAATAATTGTACGTCCTCTTTTGATACTACAAGGAAAGCGATTGGATGGACGTATGCCCCTGCGCCTCCCCCGCTTCCTGTACCCTGGTCACCTGCTTTTCCTTTCCCTTCACCACAACCGCTTCCAAATCCGAAACTTACTTTGGTAACGGGTATGATCGTACGCCCTTCTATAGTTATATGCTCACCGATAACTGTCTTTGTGGAAATCATATTGGTGATTTCTTCAGTTAAGACCTTTAAGGTTTCATCTAAATTCATCTGGTCCACTCTCCTTAGTTTTTCATCGTTCTTGATTGTACTTAAATCTAACCCCGATAGGAATAAAATTAGGATTTTATGGACCGGTCGGGATTTGAACCCGAGGCCTCTCCCATGCCAAGGGAGCGATCTACCCCTGAGCTACCGGCCCGAAAGGGTGAGTTGCATAGTGCTTATACTTAGATAAAGGTATCGATTGGTCTGAGTTCTTGCGCAGTAGTCCTCCATTCACAAAGATAAGGTTTAAATTGGATGGCGTAATAGGGGCGGTAGTTTCGGGCCCGTAGCTTAGCCAGGTGGAGCGCTCGGCTGATAACCGAGAGGTCTTGCGTTCAAATCGCAACGGGCCCATCACTTTTAGAAACCTTGATGATAGATCATTTTTCCAGAAGTTCCCGTGCAATTATCAATCTCATGATATTCTGGGCGCCTTCTGCCCCAACGATATACGATGTAACACCCCTTAAACCCCGCTCCAGTCCTGCTTCCCTGGTATATCCGTACGCACCGTACCACATCATTACCTCCTTGATTATGTCAAAAGCCGCAGTCGGGGCTGCAAGTTTTGCTGACGCTACTGCTTTATTCAATTCCTGGTTGCTGAACTTTTTCTCATCAAGCATCCAGGCGGCCCTGTGAACAAGAAGCCTTGCGGATTCGAGTTTAATGTAATTTTCGGCAAGCTGGAACTGGAGCCCTTCGAATGCAGCAAGAGGCGAGCCGAAAACATTTCTTTCCTTTATGTATTCTATACCTGATTCCAGTGCCTTCTGGGCCGCACCTATACATGCTGCGGCTACAAGGGTCCTTGCGCAGTTGAATCCTTCCATTGCGTAATAGAAACCTTTGTTCCAATCCCCTATGAGATAATGTTCAGGTATCCGGACATTGTTCATGTTAATTATGCCGTTTGACATGCCTTCCCTTCCCATCTGCTTTACAGTAGTTGTAGTGACTCCTGGCATATCTTTTACGGGAAGGTAGCAGAAAGATAATCCCTTATGCCCCAGTCCCGGGTCTGTCTTTACAATGGTCACATAGCCGCCTCCGTACTGTGCTGCTTCTCTTACCCCGCTTATATATGTCTTTGCGCCGTTTAGCACAAGTTTCCCGTTCTTTTTTTCCATAATGGTAGATGTGGAAGCTATATCCGAACCTCCGGTCGCCTCGGTGGAAGCTATTCCCAGGAAGGTATCTCCTTTTGTTACCCCTGGCAGGATTTCTTCTTTCGCACTCTCTGTGCCATATTTTTCAAATAGATATCCCCAGCCTGCTTCTACCAGGTAATAAACGGCCGCAGCCATACTTATATCTGCCCTGGCTATTTCCTCGGCTGCTATTGCTGCCATTGTGAAATCCGCACCGGAACCCCCATATTTTTGCGAGATAGTTATGCCAAGAAGCCCGAAATCAGCCATACTTTTCAGGATATCAGGAGGGATCTCTCCTTTCTCGTCTATCTCAGAAGCGCGAGGTGCAAGCTTTTTTGAGCAAAATTCCCTGACAGACTTCCTGAAAAGTTCCTGTTCTTCTGTAAATGAAAAATTCATAATTCCCCATTTGATATCTTGATCTCACACTATAAAAATGCTTCCTTAATTAGCATAATATGAAAGCATCGGTTAGATATTCGCTAATTCCCTATAGCGTCATGATTCGCTTGAATATTATAAATACCAATCAATAAATAGCTTCCACACTTGCTTCTACCGATAAAAGATTGAAGAACAGGTATCAATAAAAACAATTTGCGTGGTTTTAGCGAACATAAGCGGGGATTCAGGGTATATAACAGCATTTAGGTATGGAGCGAAACCTATATAATAAAAAATTTAGTTATATATTTAAAAAGTTCCAAGTCTAACTTGACGCTATGGCTAATTCCTATAAAATACATCCAAAGATAGAAATATTAACAACAACAATTATTAAAAATTGGCAGTGCGGGACCAACATATTTCAATGTATTATTTATAATAATTGAAAAAAAGGTCCGGAGAGGGAATTCATGCCTGAAGATGCAGTCATTATAAGCGGGGTAAGAACGGCCGTATGTAAATTCGGCCTTGGGTTTAGAGATGTTCCGGCACAGCGACTGGGAGCTATTGTAATTGCAGAAGCCATAAAAAGAAGCGGTCTTGATATTCGGGATGTTGAGGAGGTAATTATGGGCAATGTGGTTTCTGCAGGGCTTGGACAAAACCCTGCGCGCCAGGCCGCAATATATGCCGGGATCCCTCCGGAAATCGGTTCATTTACATTAAATAAGGTATGCGGATCGGGCCTTAAAGCTGTCATGCTTGCGGCCCAGGCGATTAAAGCCGGTGATTCCAGCGCAATAGTCGCAGGGGGGATGGAGAATATGAGCACTGCCCCACATCTTATCAGGAACCTGAGGCGGGGAATGAAATTTGGGGACGCGACCATCACGGACGCGTTGATTTACGATGGTTTATGGGATGCTTATAATAACTTCCATATGGGGATCACCGGGGAAAGGATAGCTGAAAAGTTCGGCATTACGAGGGAGGAAGCAGATGAATTTGCTTTGATGAGCCACCGGAAAGCGTTGAAAGCGATCAACAGCAGGAGGTTTGAAGAAGAAATCGTACCTGTTGAAGTAAAAGGTATTGAAATAAGGAAGGATGAAGGGGTAAGAGCTGATACATCGCTTGAGAAGCTGGGGAAACTGCAGCCTGTTTTTAAAAAAGATGGGATACTCACTGCAGGTAACAGCTCCCAGTTAAGTGATGGGGCTGCGGCGCTGGTTGTTGTTTCCGCAAATAAAGCCGGGGAATTCGGCATAAAACCTCTTGCGAAAATAATAGATTATGCAACCAGCGGCACAAGACCGGAGGACGTAATGGAAGCCCCGATTCCGGCGGTCCGGAAACTTCTTGGAAAAACAGGATTTACGATCGATGACATAGACCTTATCGAACACAATGAAGCCTATGCATCTGCCTCAATAGCGATAGCAAGAGAGCTTGATATTGACCCTGGTAAATTCAATGTGGACGGCGGTGCGATTGCGCTGGGACATCCCATAGGATGCAGCGGTGCAAGGATACTTGTTACACTTATTCATGCGCTAAAAGGACGGAAACTTAAAAGGGGACTGGCTACGCTTTGCCTGGGGGGAGGAAATGCTGTTGCCATGATAATCGAGAGGTAATATGTTTTACACAATGGAACAAAAAAGCATAATTGAAATGCTCTTTCCGGATGCAGGGGAATATAATCTGATGCTTGGGTCAATCGGGGACTTCGTTGAAAAAGAAATACTGCCGGGTGCTGCAAAAATCGATAAGGAAGAGATATTCCCAAGACTGAATTTAGAAAAATCAGAAAAACAGGGAATTATGGCTATTCCTTTCCCTAAGGATTATAATGGGCTTGAGCTTGCATATCCTCTGTATATTGCAGCGCTTGAGATGCTTGCAAAAGGCTGTTCAAATACTGCTCTCCAGGTATCTATCCAGGGAATGGTCTGCGAGGGTATAAGGATATTTGGCAATAAGATACAGAAAAATGACTTCCTTAAAGAAAAAGGTCTTGTCGAAGGAAAAAGCCTTGCAGCTTTTGCTCTTACAGAACCATGCTGCGGTTCGGATGCAAAATCCATCAGGACAATGGCAGGACGTCAGGGTGATAATTATATCCTCAACGGCACAAAGACCCTCATCACAAGTCCGGGCGAGGCGGATCATATTCTGGTTTTTGCAAGGACTGAAAAAGGTATTTCATCTTTTCTTGTGCCGCGCAAGTCCCCGGGATTCAACGTATCCAGGGTCATCCCAAAACTGGGATTCAGGGGGCACAGGCTGTCGGAAGTGCATCTTGATAACTGTGAAATACCTGCAAATAACCTTATCGGGGAGGAAGGAAAAGGGCTTGAGTATGCAAAGCGCATCCTTAATTCTGGCAGGTTGACAATAGCAGCTATAGCCGTAGGGATAGCACAGGCCGCGTATGAAAAATCACTATTATACAGCAGGGAAAGGAAGGCATTCGGCGGGAGTATTTCGCAATTCCAGCTGGTGCAGGAGAAACTGGCTGATATGGTTACGCAGATAAATGCAGCAAGACTCCTGACCTATTATGCAGCCTATTTAAGAGATAAAGGAAGAAACATTACGCCTGAAGCTTCCCAGGCCAAGCTTTTTTCCACCGAGATGGCTTTGAGAGTCTGTGATAACGCCATCCAGATACATGGAGGCTATGGGTATACGGATGAATACGATATCCACAGGCACTGGAGAGATGCAAGGCTGCTTACTATCGGTGAAGGCACATCTGAAATATTGAGGCTATTGATAGCCCATCTGGCTTTGAAACAGTAAAGGGGTATTATGGACATCCGGAAAATCGGTATAATTGGCGCAGGAACCATGGGCGGGGGTATAGCCCAGGTTGCAGCACAGAACGGTTTTGAGGTTATCCTGGTGGATATCAATGAGGAATATGTTACCGCGGGATTCAAAAAAATAAAAGAGCGGCTTGAAAAGCGCTCTGGTGAAGGAAAGCTTGAAAACAAAGAGAAGGAAACGATCCTATCAAAAATAAAAATCAGCACGGATCTTCGATATTGTAAAGATTCGGATCTGATAATTGAGGCAGTGATAGAGAAGGAGGATATAAAAAAGCACATTTTCAAGGAACTGGATAGTATTTGCCCTGAAGAAACGGTTTTTGCCACCAACACTTCTTCTATCTCGATAACCCGGCTTGCCCAGGCAACAAAACGGGCGGACCGCTTTGCAGGTATGCATTTCATGAACCCTGCATTCATAATGAAACTGGTTGAGGTAGTAAGGGGTCTTCGTACATCCCGGACAACGGTGGATAAAATTACGGCCCTTGCTGAGAAAATGGGAAAGGTGCCTGTGGTTGTCAATGATTCTCCCGGTTTTATTTCAAACCGCGTGCTTATGCCAATGATAAATGACGCGATTTACTGCATCCAGGAAGATATCGCCTCAAAGGAAAGCATAGATACGGTCATGAAGCTTGGCGCAAACCATCCCATGGGGCCCCTTGAACTTGCGGATTTTATCGGGCTTGATATCTGTCTTGATATACTTGATGTTCTTCATGCGGACCTGGGTGAGAAATACAGGCCGTGCCAGTTACTCCGGAAAATGGTTGCGGGAGAAAAACTGGGTAGAAAAAATGGAGAGGGTTTTTATGAATACAGGAAATGAAATAATAAAAATAGAACGGGATAAAGATATTGTAACTATTATATTGAACAGGCCGGAAGTGAGGAACATCCTTGATACCACAATGCTAAATGAACTGGGAAATCATCTCAGTAAATTTGAAAATGATGAAAAAACACGAGTTCTTATAATAACCGGGACAAATAATTTCTGCGGCGGTGCGAATATTAAGGAGCTAATGGAAAAGCATCCTGTGGAAGCTGAAACTTTTTCAAGGCTCGGCCACAGGGTTTTTAACCTGATCGAAAATATGGGACAGCCGGTGATCGCTGCTGTTAACGGTTATGCCCTTGGAGGGGGATGCGAGCTTGCATTATCCTGCGATATAAGGATAGCTGCTCAGAGTGCAAAATTCGGCCAGCCTGAAATTGATCTTGGCCTTACCCCCGGCTTTGGGGGAACCCAGAGGTTGCCAAGGCTTGCAGGTATCGGCAGGGCAAAGGAATTAATAATGACAGGCAGGATAATCGATGCCAGGGAGGCGGAAGCCATAGGACTTGTGAATAAAGTAGTAAAAGATGAGGAGTTACTGGAAAAAGCAAAAGAAATGGCGCAGGTCCTGGCGCAAAAAAGTCCGCTGAACCTTAAGATCGTGAAGAATTTGATAAATAAGAACCATAATATCAGGGAAGCACTTGAGATGGAAATCATGGATTTTTCACAGTGTTTTGCTTCAGAGGACCATCTGGAAGGAATAAAGGCATTTCTTGAGAAGAGAAGGCCGGAGTTCAAGGGAACCTGATATAACAATGTCCGAAAAATTCGACGCAATAATCGTCGGTGCAGGCCCTGCAGGTTCTGCAGCAGCCTATTCCCTGGCAAAAATGGGATTTAACGTTCTGATAGTCGAACGCGGCAAATACCCCGGAGCAAAGAACGTCATGGGCGGCAGGATGTATGCATATGCCCTGGACAGGCTGATCCCGGAATTCTGGAAAGAAGCGCCTGTAGAACGAAAAGTTACCCATGAAAGACTGACACTTCAGGGTGGAAAAGCATCTCTTACCCTGGATTTCATGGATGAAGAGCTTCTTGAACCCCCGAATAGTTTTACTATCCTGCGGGCAGAGTTTGACCAGTGGTTCGCAGGCAAGGCGGTTGAAGCAGGAGCCGCATTAGTTCCCGGCATCCGGGTAGATGACCTTATACGGGAAAATAGCAGGATTACAGGCATAGTTGCGGGAACGGATAAGATCGAAGCAAATGTGGTAATTGCGTCTGATGGAGCCGCTTCCCTTTTAGCAGAGAAAGCGGGTCTTCGGAAATCCGATGTGAAACAATTCGCACTTGGCATGAAGGAAATAATCGAACTGCCGCAGAAAACGATCGAAGAACGGTTCAACCTGGCAGGCACAGAAGGAGCAGCACAGCTATTTGTGGGCAGGTGCACAAAAGGGATACCGGGCGGGGGTTTTATCTATACCAACACATCCAGTCTCTCGGTGGGGATCGTTGTATATATAGACAGGCTCATTGGAAAAAAAATCGAAGCTCATGAGATTATCCGGGAGTTCAACACAAACCCTGAAGTGGCAAAACTGATAGAAGGCGGTAAAATCCTTGAATATTCGGCCCATGTGATACCTGAAGCTTCCGGAAGCGAGCTTTTCACCGATGGCATGCTCATTGCAGGGGATGCAGCAGGATTAGTGGTAAATAGCGGCGTCACCCTTCGCGGCATGGATATGGCTATCGCTTCTGGCGTTGCAGCAGCAAAAGCCGTGAAAAATGCTTTTGAAAAAAATGATTTTTCAAAGAAGGGCCTTTCTTACTATGAAGAGCTGCTAAAAAGAGATTTTGTACTTCAGGATAAGGAGACGTTTAAAAGAGCGCCGGAATTCTTACAGAACGAAAGGCTGTACACGCTGTATCCGGAATTTGTGTGCAGGCTCTTTCACAGGCTTACCCTTGTGAACGGTCCGAAGAAAAAGGTATTTGACGAACTATTAGAAGAAACAAAAGGTAAAAGAACGCAGATGTTCCTGGATATGTTGAGAGCTTTGAGGGCAGTATGAATATCAGTATCGAAGAGAGGCTGGGACTGGTAAGCTTTGAAGTTGATAAGGAAAGACATATCAAAGTAAATACTGACCTGTGCAGCGAATGCGATGAAAAAACATGCCTTTATTTCTGTCCTGCAAAGAGGTTCACGCTTGAGAACGGGAAGATCAAGCATGATCATGAGGGGTGTCTAGAGTGCAGGACATGTAAGCTTGCCTGCCCGAAAGGCGCTGTTGATTTTAATTATCCAAGAGGTGGGTATGGGGTGTATTATAAATATGGATAATATGTAATATAAATATGGATAATAGGTAACTTTTATGTATACGTATCCTGATAATTTACTTATATTGCGGGGGTGTTTTGAATGACTCAGGATAAAGGACCATGGAGAAAGTATATTGGTAAAACAGAAAAAAATCATCGCAAAATATATGGTGCGGATATGGTTGAGATAGCAGAAAAATATGGCACACCATTATATATTTTATTTGAAGATATAATCAGGGAAAATTATAACAAATACCGGGAAAGTCTTGAAAAAGAATATAAAAATCATCTTATCTGTTATGCAGTTAAGGCAAACACAAGTTATCATGTTCTTAACTTTTTTGCTAAATCAGGAGCTGGAGCGGATGTTGCCTCAGAATATGAGCTGGAATTAGCTCTAAAATCCGGAATTCCGGCAGAGAAAATACGCGCAAATGGGAACTGCAAGAACGATGCATACCTGGAGGAGTGCATAAAAAAAAGAATACTGATTAATGTAGATCCTGAAGAAGAATTAACAACAATCAATACAATTGCCGCAGAATCAGGAGTTCCTGCAAAAATAAATCTACGACTTTCAGGATTTCCTGTGAAGCACATTACCTCCCGTGCAATTTCAACATCCAGCGACTGGAGTAAGTTTGGGATTGGTATTAAACGGGCAAATTCCGTGTTCCGAAAAGTCCTTGACCTGGATATGCTGGAACCCAATGGGTTAATGGTCCATCTTGGATCGCAGATAACAGATATTCATGCTTATTACATTGTTCTTGATACCCTTGTTCACCTATCAGAAGAAGCGCGAAAGATCGGGTTAGACATACATGAGATCGATCTGGGAGGAGGCCTGGGAATCCCTTACTTTGAGGCAAAGGACTGGGATCTCATTAAAAAGAAAATAAAAAGAACAAGAAATGAGAACTATTCATGGGCTAATGAGTTCATCGGATATGAATATAATGCAGAATCAGATGATATGGAATGGATAGGTGAGGAACTTTCAATCGATTATACTCCGGATGTATTCATCCGGAAATTATTTAATGAAAAATTTTCTGAAAATAAGACATTCAGGGAAAAATTGGAGGAGATCGGGTCTCCAAGGTTTGTTATCGAACCTGGAAGAAGTCTTGTGGGAAATGCAGGTGTGACAATTGCAAAAATTGGCCATGTTTCAAAAACTCCACGCGGAGAGAACATCGTTCATGTGGATATAGGTATTAATTCCCATACCTTTGGAACTGCTGTCCCGGAGCAGCTGCACAGGATAGAAATTGCAAACTATATCGAAGAAGGCGAGCACTTTGAAACATTTATTGCAGGGAATTTATGTTTTACGGGGGATCTTCTTTGCAAAATAAAAAATAAATTAGTAAGGAAACCAAGAAGAGGAGACTATTTATTATTCTATGATACCGGTGCATATTCGGATTTTTTTGCATCGAATGCAAATTCTTTTCCAAGAACTCCTAAGGTCATGATATCAAAAGATGGAACTCATAGACTCCTGGTAAAAAGAGAAGATATGGCAGATATATTTCATCGGGAGATTGATTGGACATCAGACCTGCTTCTTTAATATCTCGATCAATCCGGGCACAATCTCATAGAGGTCTCCAACTATCCCGTAATCGCAAGCTTTAAAGATAGGGGCATTCGGGTCATTATTTATAGCTATGATCGTTTTGGCATCCCTTATGCCTGCAATATGCTGCACCTGGCCGGAAATCCCGATCGCTATATAGAGCCTGGGTTTGACCCTGTGGCCTGACAATCCGACCCAGTGTTCTTCAGGCAGCCATTTCAGGTCAGCAGCAATAGACCTTGAGCAGCCAACCGCACCCCCAAGGGTATCAGCAAGAGATTTTATAAGTCCGATATCTTCTTTATTCTTTATCCCCCTGCCGACAGAGACAATAATATCCGCTTCTTCGATATTGAGCTCTTGCGGGGCTTTTTTCTTGATCTCCATGACCTGAATTTTTGATCCTGCTGGAGTAAAAGGAATTATTATTTTTTCACCCCTTGCGGTTTTACCTGCCTTTTTTTCAAATCTTCCCGGAGGTATGGTAGCTATCTGCGGTTTGCGCAATAGCCTAAGGGCTGCCAGGAATCTCCCGCCCAGCACCAGGCGCTTAAATGCCATGTGTCCGCCTTCTATTGAAAAATCAATACAATCAGTAACGCATCCGGCGCCAAGTCTTTGGGCGATCCTTGCTGCGACTTCCTTTCCCAGTTTAGTTCCTCCTATCAGGATCATTTCAGGTCTGTATTGTTCATTGAGATTGGAGATGACCTCAACAACCCGGTCCGCAAATGGCTGAGAATCGATTGAATAAATCCTGTCTGCCCCGTAAGCAAAAAAGGCATCTTCACCCCCGTTCCCAAAAGAAATTACACCAACCTCTGATTTTACCGAATCCGCGATCTCTCTTCCTTTTCCAAGTATCCCAAGGGCGGTTTCATTATCATCGGAAAAAACCAGGATCATTTATCTAGCCCCTTTGTTTTTCGGATAGTATGACCCCTGCGAGTTCTTCAATGCTTTTGACCATAATTCCTTTACGTTTCATTTCGATGGCAATGATATCCAGTGTTTCAGCTCCCACTTCAGGTTTTACCGGGCTTATTTCGGTAATTTTTTTCTTTGAAGCGCCAAGTATCTGCAGCAATGTCGGGATCCTGGGCTGGTTGATATCTTTTGTGACAGTCACCAGGGCCGGAAGTCCGGCTTTTGAGACTTCATACCGATTTTCAAGTTCGCGCTCAACAATAATATCACTGTCTCTTAACTCTACTTTTCTTGCGTATGCCAGAACAGGAATTCCAAGGGCCTGCGCCAATCTTGGCCCTGTCTGGAATGAATACTCGTCTACAGAAGCTTCCCCGCACAGGATAAGGTCATATTTTATCGTTCGGATGAATCCTGAAAGTATAGATGCCGTACCAAGATGATCGGTTTTCTCATCATACTGGTATATAAATGCCTCATCTGCACCCATAGCCAGGGCTTCCTTTGCAGCATCTTTCGTGCCTCCGATAAGAGCCACGACCTTCCCTCCGTGCTTTTCTTTTATTCTCAATGCCTCTTCAAGCGCATTCCGGTCAAAATCGCTGATCTTCCTGGCAGCACCTTCGGTAACAGGACGTTTGGAGGATGGATCTATTCTTATCTGGGCAGGGTCATATATCTGCTTTAAACACACAATAATCTCAGGCATAGTTGATAAATAATTTAAAGACTGAAGCAATAATAAGGTTATTGGAAAGATATGAAATGGCAGGTAATACAGATATTATTTATTCAAAAATCCTTGATCGTTATATCGAAATAGAATACGGTACCGGATTGCGTTCGATCATGTTTAAACCTGCGGGAAAACAACTTAATGAAAAAAAGACACATGATGCCTCTTTTGAATTAGAACGCTATTTTGGTGGGGAAATGATTGATTTTTCAGTGGATATCGAAATATCCCATCTATCGCCGTTTGAGCAAAAAGTGCTTTTTGAAACAAGAAAAATCAAGTACGGCAGAACAATAACATATTCCGAGCTTGCAGGCAATATCGGCAGCAGGGCAGTCCGGGCAGTGGGGAATGCGCTTTCAAAAAATCCGATCCCAATTATCATACCCTGCCACAGGGTCGTGGCAAAGAAAGGTATCGGCGGATATTCAGGAGGAATAGAGATAAAAACCAGACTGCTTGAACTTGAAAAAAGAAATGCCAATAACCTTTAATATGTCAAAAATGAATGTGGGGTAAGAGCCCCGATGGGGTAGCGGATATCCTTTGAGATTGCGGATCTTAAGACCTGGGTTCAATTCCCAGCCGGGGCGCTTTGCATCATGAACTACCGCCTACCCACAAACGCAGGATGAAACCTCCTGTAGCTCTCATGCACCTGCTTAAAGTCCATTCTCGCATGAATGGCTGTACTACCCTTTACTAAAAATACATCAGGAAATTGGGTTATATAACATAGTTTCTTGTAGTGGCTTAACTGCCATTGCCCAATAGACAATGATTTTATAAATATGGCAAATTGAAGCGACGTCGTTAGCAGGCTTAGCCTATAGTATTCTGCACACAATAATTCTTGAAATCATGGTCTTGCTTATTTGAAGAAAATAGCGATCGCATGGGTAGCCTATGTGCAGTCTCACCGCTTCTTGCAGGAATATTAGTGTTCAGGGTAATGATATTGATCCGAGTACCCAAGCTTCGGGAGTTCCACGATAAAAACAGACCCGCCATCCCGGGTGTTTTCCACCCCTATACCTCCCCTGTGCAGCCTGACGATCCTTCTTGCAATTGCCAGACCCAGTCCCGAACCTTTTACACCGTCCTTTTCCATCCCGCAGAGCACGTCAAAAATCATGGATTTATCCGTATCCTTTAAACCTTCCCGGTCAATGATCTTAATATTCCAGAATACATCCCTCTCCTCACTGTTCACGATAATCCTTTTACTGCTGCAGGCATATTTTATTATGCTCGATATAAGGCTGGCAAAGACCTCTCCGATAATCTTGTTTGCTTTGATGGGCATACTCATGGTTACATTGTTCTCAATATCTACCCCTGCCTTTGAAGCCGAAGGACGGAGATTTTCTATAACCTCTTCTATCTCCCTTTTTAGATCCATATCAACGAATTCAAGACCTTCAAGGCTCTCTATCCTCGAGAATTTAGTGGCGCTATCTATTAGCCCTGTGGCTCTGGCAAGACTTCTCTCAACCATTTCGATGTGCGCTCTTTTCGGGAGTTGTGTCTCATCTTCCTTCAGAAGTTCAATAAAACCGCTTGCTGTTGCCAGGTGGTTCATAAGGTCGCGGTGCATTATGTCTATTAAAAGTTCCTTCATACGGTTGGATTCTTCAAGCTCTCCGGCATATTTTTTAATCGCTTTCTCTGCACGTTTGCGCTCCGTGATGTCCATGATCGAAACATGCCTTTTAGAATAATCCGCCTCATGACCGGGGGCTACCGACCATTTCAGGTAAACATGGATCTTATTGCCAGCCATGGTCCTGACAACGTCCTCACCTTCAAATTCAGTCTTTCCTTGCGCAATAGCTATAAGTTCTTCTTTGAATAGTCCGTATGAATGTTCGGTGAATATCTGCCCAAGGCCGTCCATGAGCTCTTTTTTGCCAAGCGCCCTGAATAGCGAAACACTAGCCTTGTTCACATTCACAACTTTCACCATTGCAGTGCAGCGGATAATCTCTTCATTGCGTGTTTCAAAATATTTTCTGAAATCCTTTATACCTTTATTCTTCAGGTCATCGATGTAATTTTTGATGTCCGAGCTGTCTTCTTCCCATAGGGAGATCGGAGAATCCTCAAAAAGAGTACGGTATCGTTCTTCGCTCTCTTTCAGTATTTCTTCAAAACCCCGCCGCTCTGTCATATCCCTGATTATGCCTACCATGGCTATAGGCTCGCCTTTGCTGTTTTTGACCAGGGAGGTGTTCAACCAGACAGGAAATTCCCGCCCGTTCCTGTGTCTTACCATGAGTTCCCCGACCCAGCATCCGTACTTTTTTATGCAGGGTAAGATTATATCAGCCGCAAAATTCGGGTCTACGTTCATCTCGTTGACATGTTTCCCTCTGAACTCCTCGCCAGAAAATCCGTATATCCTTTTCACCGCCCTGTTGGAATATATAATATAGCCGTCAAGGTCGACTATCTGGACACCATCCGGCGCCTCTTCCACAGCGCTGGAGAGCAGCCTCAGCATCTCCTCAACCTGTTTTCGATCTGTGATATCGCGCGCTGTAGTAAGAAGTAGTTTACGTCCGCAAAGTTCCACCAGATCCACATTCAGCAGTGCGGTATAAATTGTGCCATCCTTACGTTTGAGCCTGACTTCCCGGTCACGCACAATGCCGTTCTCCCTCAAAGATTTAAATAATGCCATGCGCTCCTCAGGTTCGGCGTAAGTAACCCCAACACCCACTGATCTTAGTTCTTCAAGAGTGAAGCCCATCATCTTTTGTATACTGGGGTTGGCATCAAGTACATTGCCTTCAAGGTCTGCTATTCCTATTCCCACCGGAGCAGCCTCAAATAACAAACGATACATTTCATTGTTAGTTTTTAAGTCAGCCTCAGGTTTTTCTCTTTTTCTCATGTTGCGCTTTATATATTATACCTTTTGTTAGATATAATCTAACCATAAAAAACATATAGTATTCTGAATTTTAAGAAATAAAAGGATACTATGGGAATACAGGATAATGATTGATGGCCCGGAACTATAAAGAGAAAAAGAACCAGAATGATGAACCTTTAGAAAAGAAACTCTGGAAGACAGCCGACAAGCTGCGAAAGAATATGGACGCAGCCGAATACAAGCATATTGTCTTGGGCTTGATATTCCTGAAATACATTTCTGATGCCTTTCTCGAACTTCATCAAAAGCTGAAAGAAGGCAGAGGCGACTATGAAGGTGCAGACCCCGAAGATAAGAATGAATACACTGCTGAGAAGGTATTTTATGTGCCGCCTTCTTCGCGCTGGGGCTGGCTGCAGGGTCGCGCAAAGCTCCCCACTATAGGCAAAGATGTTAATGAAGCCATGGATGCCATCGAAAAAGACAACCCTTCACTAAGAGGAGTTTTGCCCAGAGTATTTGCACAGGAGAAGTTAGACAAGCAGAGCCTTGGCGGTTTGATTGACCTCGTGGGCAGTGCGGAACTGGGTACCAGGGAAGCCAGAGGTAAAGACCTCCTGGGCAGGGTATTTGAATACTTCCTTGGTGAATTTGCACTGGCAGAAGGCAAAAAGGGAGGACAGTTCTACACTCCGGGCAGCGTTGTAAAGCTGCTGGTTGAGATGCTTGAGCCTTATGAAGGGCGCGTTTTTGACCCATGCTGCGGTTCTGGCGGTATGTTTGTGCAGAGCGAAAAG
>Ga0172443_1030_pt1 | contig 44437 bp, 41 predicted proteins | sample MayberryNE_Catta_6_FD_114741 | JGI IMG/M metagenome (GOLD analysis project Ga0172443, IMG submission 114741) | reverse complement strand
CATCGAATTCACGATGTGGCTGCAAAACCCCCTCACTAAGCCTCCATAAGAATAATTATTCATACCCGTCTCTGTCCTCTCCATCGAAGGCGCGAAATAGACAAAGCATCCTGAGAGCAATTTATTTTTGCGCCACGGTTATAGCAGGTCACCACCATCATATATTCGTAAATCCTCCAATGATTTTTTTAACTCATGATACTAACTATGAATTAATAAATCTTTGTAGAGCGGAGTGAAAATATTTCCAAAAATAATACGGAGAAAAGCTGTACTCACATAAAAACCTGAAACTTTGCAACCGATGATCGCGGTAAACCCTCCGCCATCGGCGGCGCTTCCGTGGGGGGTCCGGGGTCGCAACCCCGGCGCTTTAAAGTTAAAATTGATTTAAATTGATTTAAAATGTTAATAGTATGTCCACCTGCGGTTTTACCCTTTCAAAACATCCACACACCCGAACCCCATTGCGTTCTTCTCCCCAAGACCAGCATCATAAGCGAACTTCAACAGTTCAGGGCTTGCCTGTACCCGAAGGTCCATCAGGCTGCACCTCCTGTAGCCCTCGTCTATCCTGATGCGCTTTGGCTTGATGTTTGCGGTTTCAATCACCTCAAAATGATCCAGTGGTTTCCTGCCATAAAAATCGGTGAAGCGTTCACACAGGTTTTTATGGATGTTCTCATAGAATTTCGGTTCGGTAGGGTAGAGATCAAACTCTTTTAAATGTTCATTCTCCCTGCGCATGGTCTTGACATATATCGGAGACAGGGCCTTGAACCAGCACTCATCATTAAAGGTGAACTCTTCTAATATCTCGATGCGCTCAATAACGAAATCAGCTTTTCCTCGCGGCCCGTCCAGGTAGAACTCAGGCTGGAGAAGAAGACCTTCGGCAAAACCCTTTATAAAGCGGTCATCAGGTGATGAGAGGATAAAATAAGCCCCCTTGAAACCAAGACCTGATTCGCTCTTATATCTATTCAACAATATTAGATTGGAAAATGTATAGAATTTAAATCCCTGATGTGCATGCATTTCATTTGCAAGCTTGATATCCGAGCCTGCAAGTTTGTAATAGAGCATCGAGGCTATGCCATATTGATAATCAAAATTAACCGGGAGATTTGAAGTGTTCCTGACTGTTATTTTGCTTCTTATTTCAGATCCCTCTGTTCATTTGACCTGTCATTAAAACATTCTAAATTCAGTTATCATATTTTCCGTTCTATTTTTTCCGCAAGCCCGGTAAGATGGGCACTGTTATCGGGAATGTCGTTTTTATATTTGGCGCTGATCGCGGCAAAAACATTATCTTTTAAAAACAGGAGATTATAGGTGATCCCATCGATATCCTTTTTCTTTAACATAAGGGATAATTCTCCGATGGTTCCTGTTGCTGCGGGCTTCCCATAGGAGTTCATTTTTAAATACCTGGCGTCAGCTTCATACGCCTCTTTTGCCCCTTTATTATCCAGATATACCGTAATCGCCTGTATGATCGTATCCTTCTTGTTTTTTAATAAACAGCTAAAATATCCTTCAGAAAAACCCCATTTCTCAAGCTCATCCGTTGTTGCATAATTAAAGCATAGTCCGGGTTCTGTTGAAAGCGTGCATACATTTTCATACACCGTCTCTGTTTTATCTCCTTTATCTCCTGCCTCAGCCTGTGTTAGGGCGATATTGATAGAACGTCCTGCCATGTTTTGCAGTAGATGCGGAGGATAGATATGAAAGTATCGACTTTTAATAGATAGAATAAAATAGAAAGAATTACCAATTAATGCACAACAAAGTTTAAAAGAGGAAGAATAAAATGTTTAAGGCATTAATAGGCGCGGAAAAACTGAAAGATTCAATAGAATCAATATCCACTCTCGTAGATGAAGCAAGATTCAGAATTACGCCTCAGGGTTTATCGGTAAAGGCAGTCGACCCGGCCAATGTCGCTATGGTGAGTTTTGAGCTTTCAAAAGATGCTTTTGATTCCTTTGAGGCAACAGAAGGGGAACTTGGTATTGACCTTACAAAATTGACAGGGGTAATGGAGATGGCAGATAAGAGTGATACCATTGAGCTTGAGCTTGATGAAGCCAGCCATAAGATCATTGTCAGGATGCGCGGGCTTGCCTACACTATGGCATTGCTTGATCCTTCATCCATACGGAAAGAACCAAAAGTTCCTAACCTTGACCTTCCTGCGCATATCATTATCCGGGGAGAGGACATAAAAAGGGCTGTAAAAGCTGCTGAGAAAGTGAGCGATTATATGTCCATGGGAGTAAGAGGAGATGTTTTCTTCATGGAAGCTGAAGGAGATACGGATAAGGTACTTGTGGAATTGGGAAAAGACCAGTTGATAGACCTTCAGGCGAGTGATGCTAAATCATTATTCTCCCTGGATTATCTTTCAGATATGAGTAAAATTCTTGGGAAATCAAATGAAGTCACAATAGATATCGGGAAGGATTTTCCCCTCAAGATCAAGATCAAAATCGCTGAAGGCCACGGAGAGGTCAGTTATATGCTGGCTCCCAGGGTTGAATCCGAATAGGCATGGATGTTTTCAAACTTGCTTATTTTCCTTTTATCAATGCGGCCTCAAAATATGTTGAATCGCTGGATTTGAAACTTGATGAACTTTTTTCTGAGAGGGCATTCGAACAGGTAAGAGAACGTGGGAAAATCCGGGTGCTGGAAGCTATAGGGGATGGTATCACCCGAAATGTATATCCTGACCAGGTGAGCGCCGAAAAGGAACTTCTTTCATATCCTGTTGCAAGAATTCTCATTTCGTGCATCAACGACAGCTATTTAATAAAGCAATATGCACTTAAGGAGGCAAAATCAGCTTATGAGAAGGTAAAAGAACTCAAGGATGATGAACTTAAGGACTTGGCGCTTGATTTCAACATCAATGCAGTTTTTGATGGGAAGGGAGTATTCATTCATTTTACGGATTACATACGCTATGCGAATGTTATCCATGAACTTAAATGGAAACTCGTGAACAGGAATATCAACCATGGAAAAGTGTCTCTATCAAGGGAAGATTTCTTTCGCATCATGGAAGAAGCTATCAGGAAAAGGGTTGAACTCAGTCTTCCGCTTGATGTCCCTCCCCATATATGCACGTCACTTGGACAATATCTTGAGGATATCCGAAACGCTCTTACAATGCGAAAATCCAGGTTCAGTATTGAGGAATTCAAAGAGATAATGCCGGATTGTTTTCCCCCATGCATAATCTATGCAATTTCAAATGTCAGAGCAGGCGTGAATCTTGCGCATTCCATGCGCTTTGCACTTGTATCATACCTGCTTAATATCGGGATGAATACGGATGGGATTATCGAACTCTTTAAGGTATCGCCTGATTTTGATGAAGAGCGAACACGGTACCAGGTAAATCATATCCGCGGCGCAACGGGCACAGCATATACATCCCCATCTTGCGCTACCATGGCAACATACGGGAATTGTTATGGAAAAGATGCACTGTGTAACAGGATCTCGCATCCCCTCTCATATTACCGGAAAAAAGCATGGATATTGAAAAAAGGGAAAACGGGGTAAAAATGAACAGCACATTTATAAACAATTTCCACCAATTGTGGCAATCTCATGCTCACAAAAATTATCACAGAAGGCATAACCAGAGTCGAAGTACCGGTCCCGGACGAACATTCAAGTTTTCCGCCTTCATCGGCAGCAGTTTTCTATAACCCTGCAATGAAGGTGAACAGGGATATCGCGGTTTCGGCAATAGCATGTTTCTCGAAAGATCACCCGGAATACACATATCTTGATGCCCTTTCAGCATCAGGGATCCGGGGGCTTCGCATCGCAAATGAAATTGGCCTTAATACCACAATGAGCGACTGGGAAAAAACTTCATTTGAATTAATGAAAAGAAATATCGAACTGAATAACCTCATGAATTGTACGCCGATAATGAGAAATGCCAATGTGGTGATGCTGGATGGCAGTTTCGATATTATCGATCTTGACCCTTTCGGAACCCCGGCGCCATTTCTGGAAGCGGCCTGTTTCTCAACAAAGCGGCTGCTCTGCGTGACTGCCACAGATACGGCGCCACTTTGCGGTGCTCACAAGAAAGCAGGTATCAGGAATTATTCAGCCGTCCCTCTTAAGACCGAATATTATCCTGAGATGGGAGTCCGCATACTGGTGGGAGCTGCTTCAAGGACTCTTGCCAGATATGATAAGGCTATGACACCTCTGATATCATATGCCTCGGCGCATTATGTCAGGCTCTTTGTATCCGTGAAAAAAGGCATCAGGGAAGCGGATGAATGCTTAAAGGGAATGGGTTTTCTCTTGCACTGCTTCAATTGTGGCAATAGAAACTGGAAGTTCGGGCTGGCCGTCCACCTGGAAGAAAAATGCCCTGTATGCGGTCACACTACATCCGTTTCAGGGCCGCTGTGGCTCGGAAAACTTCATGAGAAAGAGTTTTGCGAAAAGCTGCTTGGCGAGACCGAAAAGAGGGGATTTAAGGAAGCACTTAAACTGATTGCCGCCTGCAGGGATGAGCTTGATATCCCGATGCATTACAATATTCATAAGGTGTGTAAATCACTTGGGATAACTGCGATATCGACAGTAGACCTTGTTTCTGCTTTGAAAGAGAAAGGCTTTCAAGCATCACGAACGCATTTTTCAGGGATTTCCTTCAAGACGGATGCCGGGATGGAGGAGATAAAGAGGGTTGTGATGGAGATGGCCGGGAGATCCTGCCAGGAATAAGACCTATCCAAGAAGTCGATTAGAACATAGTATAGGTTTACAGTATATTCGGCTTTGCACTTAAAGTCATGATTTTGAATGGAGAATAATACAAAGAAGGGGACAGCTTAGGATTTATCTGAAAGATGAAAGAGATTTTGAAATGAAATTCAAACTTTCACTTTTGAACTTATCCTTCATGAGGGTGGGAAAGAGGGATTAAAAAAAATGAGTGATGAACAATTTGAAAAACTTGAGAAGATTTTAAGGGAAGAAATTCAGAAGTATATCTTTTGATTGGAAAATCTGACAGCATAATAGCTTTTATTATTGAATATTGTTCCGGGGAAGGGAAGGAAGTATTCTATAATTTTAACCGAACAGGCCATATTGAAGCAATGACACCGGCGGCATCCGAAACAAATAATTACAAGTTATGGACTAATCAAACAATGGAAGGATACGACCTTATTTATGAAAATAAAGAAATGAAACTTTTTAAATTAAATCATGGAGGATAAAAATGTTCATCGGTCATTTCGGAATCGGATTCGGGGCTAAGGCGGCTGCGCCCAGGTTGCCGCTCGGTTCGCTGTTCCTGGCTTCTCAGTTCATCGACCTGCTCTGGCCCGCATTGCTTCTCCTTGGTATGGAGCGGGTTAACATCGTCCCTGGAACTACGACGGTGACACCTCTTGAATTCATATACTACCCTATATCCCACAGTCTACTTGCGGTTCTATTCTGGGCGCTTTGGGCTCTCGTAGTATTTCTGCTTTTGATGTACCTGGGAAGCTTGTTCGGTTCCCCGCCGCCGAACGTTACGGTGCTGGCATGGATAGGACAGGCACAGTGGATTCTGATTCTCTGGGGCTACTGGATAGATCGGCATCGCAACTCAGTGAAATGATAACGGCGGTATCGTCCCCCACACTCATCACTTTTTAGTATGTCAATTCGAATTATTAAATGCCTGCAAAGGCAGGAAAAAAAGTGCTGATCATCGGAAGAAATACGAGACCGATGTTGAGATAATTTAAATAATAAGAAAATATGATTAAGTGAAAGGAGGTATTAAATGAGTTGGTTTTATTTAATCTTAGCAATAATTCTGGAAGTAGCTGGTACTACTTCTATGAAATTATCCCAGGGTTTCACGAATACACTGCCATCTATAGCAATGTTCTTTTTTTATATACTCAGCCTGATTTCATTAACGTTAGCCCTTAAAAAGGTTGATGTAAGTGTGGCTTATGCAGTATGGTCCGGTCTTGGAACAACTTTGATAGCACTCATTGGGATTTTTTATTTCAAGGAACCATCTACTGCTATAAAGATTCTTTCAATTAGTCTGATTATCACAGGAGTCATTGGTTTGAATTTAAGTGGTGGAGGACACTAAGAAGCTTCTATAATAATTTATGGTGACAGTTAAAGAATACGGATCAGGGAAAATCTTCGAATACATGAATCAAATCGATGTTGCAGTGAAACTTTTGAATATCCCGTTAATAAAAAATATTGTCCGAAGAAAATTAACTGGAAAATTAGAAAAACATCGTGGCGATTTTATTCTTGCTTCCCAGGAGAATTTGGATCGCTTAATAAATTCTGCAAGAACGGTCGCTGTTGGTCCACGTTTGTGCTATCATTTATATAAAAAAGACCTGAGTTATGCAATATTTCTGGATGAGCTTGCAGATTCATTGATCCAGATCGGTTATGCTAAAGAAATCCCTAAAGAGGATGCGATTATTGTGATGAAAGAAGGGAAAGAGAGTGGACGTTTACAGTTAATATCTAAAGTCTCCGGAAAGTCACTTGAGTTGTGTAATCAATCCCTCAAAACATGCAGCTTATGGAAATTGGAAAGGGCCGGATTTAAAATTATGAATAGGTGGGGTAAATGAATAATAGTATTTTCAGAAGGCATTGTTTTAAAATAGTGATTGGAATAGCTGCACTATTCAGGATGCAATAAATAATTCCGTCGCGGGAGATACAATACTGGTTAATAGCGGCACTTATTATGAAAAAGCGGATATCAATAAACAGCTTATTCTCAATGGCATCGATACAGGCGAATGCAGGCCTGTTGTGAATACTAATGGAAGCGATAGCGCTATAACTTTAAATGCTGACCTGGTTACACTTGAGGGATTTACGGTAGTAAATGCTAACAAAAGTTGGCCAAATTCCGGAATTCGTGTTAATTCAAATAACAATATACTCAAAAATAACAACGTTTCAAATAATTACTACGGTATCAACATATCCTATTCTCCTGGCAGCACAGGCGGCAATACCCTGAACAGCAACGGAGTGCCAGCAGACTCAGGTGATCTGGTATTAATGAAGCGTACTTTAATTATTCCTGCTGATAAATATGTGTTCATTGAGAGATGGACAAACATTACCGACGGCACATATCTTGATTTCCCAACTTACATTTTTGATAAAGAAAATGGTACACTCAAACCGTTTATAGTACCCCCTGGAAGATGGTTCCCTCTGGAGAGACTGATCTGAAGATGGTATATGGCACAGGTATGGCGAGCTATGGGATCGTTAGCCGGGTATTTGCGATTACCGGACTTCCATATACTGAAGAAAAACAAATCGTGATCAGACCAGGCGAGAGCTGGACAACGATAACGCAGGGAACAGACTACTCACCCTTTGAAAAATCCAGAATACAACTTTATAAAGAATAACAGTCTGATATACGTTTCATGCTTATAAAAACTTAAAAAGTTAATGCACGGCCCTTGCTTATTACTAATCATGTATTATATTATCTGTTGCTAATTCAAATGTTCCTTTTATGCCGTTGACATCCACAGTGTATATTCCTGCCTTTAATCCGTAAACATCAAGCGAAATCATTTCCTGGAAAGGCACGATAACCTGTGTGCAAACTGTATCAGCAGGTCGAACTGTTCTGATGGTGACAAAAAATGTGTTATCCTTTTTTTCTTTTGGGATTCCTTGAATCCTGGTGCAGCCATCAGGCAAATAGCCACTTGCATTAACTTTTATCTGAACAGGAAACGATTCAAGTAAAATTATTTCAATACTCTCGACAGTAGCATTGCCGTAAATAAAGTTGTGAGTATCATTATTGCCCCTGTCCGCAGAATTTGAGTTATTGCCCGATACAGAAGTTTTTGTTGTTTTTAATTGCCCGTTCTCCATCCATTCAAACTGGATCGTTACTTCTACTTCTGTTTTTGGTATGGTCTTTTTCCTCAGGTATTCCGAATCAAACTCTACTATTGTTCCTTTATCCGGGGTTAAATCCACTCCTTCTTTTACCGTTTTTCTAACAACTTCATTGTGTGCGGTATCTGTAAATATTACTGAAGCTGTCAAATTCTTTGCAATTATATCCCCATCATTAAAGAATATTCCATGCACTTTTACAATCTCCATTTCCGTATCATTCTCTGCTGCTCCCTGTGAAACACCAACATTGCTGACGATTTGAACACTTCTGGTTCCCGATAGAGGAACAGGGATAAAATAGGCTAATATGATCAATACAAAAATTGCCAGTGCAACGAAATATAATATTTTTTTCTTCATTATTCCACTCCTATTATTCATTGGTTTTCTCCCTTTTATAACTTATATTCCTAATGGAATTATACCTGATGCAAAAACCTTAATTTTCAAGCCGCCTCTTTTTCTGAAAATACCAGATGTCAAAGTACTTATATCCCCTTATTGCATATGTATTGTTGGAGGTTAGCATGTTGTTTGTACTATGGTTCAAGTGGGTTCCAGAAAATACATCAAAGCTTCTGGCACTCTGGAAAGAATTCAAATATCCGGAAGGGGTGAAATTGATCGGCAGATATCTCCTGATTGGCAGACATATTTCAGTAGCAATATTTGATGCACCGGATGAGGAAGCAATCCTAAAGATAACCTATCCGTTCAGAGAAATAGGTGTACCTCATATAGCCCCTGCATTACCGCTTGAAGAAGCACTGGAAATAATGGAAAATATATAAAATAATGGAAATCTAGCTGCAGGTCGCAATTTAAAATGCTACCGCGCCGAATAGCAACAGGTTAACCGCTCTTATTTTGGCCGTCACCCCTCGCTGAACACATATCTGCAATGAGGAAATGGTCATCCTGGATCTGGTAATTTCCTTATCAAGAATGGTGTTGATGCCTGCATCCGTGTACCCAAGAAGCAATAGCTCTGAGCTTGGCATGCCGGCCTTTTTTCCTTCGATTACTTTTCTCAGGTCTACCATATCATCTGCTATCTGCATTGCTTTACCGCATCCAAGCCCATATTCTGCAAAAGATGCTATCTCTTCTCTGTACGAACGCATCTCACTGAATCTCTTGATTAAACCACCGGATCTTGCAGCCAGACATCCCCACATAGCTGCCAGGCTGAACAATCTCCCGGTCTTTCGGGTAATTACAGCATCGTAAAGTTCAGCAGCTTGCAGGTCAGATACATGAAATAACTCTTTTACAACTCCTGAAACCATTCCCCTTTGAGTTTCTGCCAGCATATGCACATACAATTCCCCGTATTGTGCAGCGATATCATACGGCAGGCTTAAAATATCTATTAGTTCAATAGCACAGGCAAGATCCGGCGCCCTGGATATATCCTTGCTTATACCGGGTACGGCATCGAAAGCCTGTTCATTTCCTCGCCCTCCATAATAACTTCAAAGCCTCCCACAGATGGAGTTTCATATTCAACCTCTTTGTAGTTTTTTGAAGTGTCCGGCCATCTCCTATACCGATAAGCGCTCCTCTCCTGAGCCTATCCATTACCCTGCGTTCATTCTCCATCCATGCGAATTCCTTTTGTATCGCATGTTCGTACGCAAGAGGATTATCCCAATTCTTTACTAAGAGCTGTGCGCTTCTCATTCCGGGTATTATGCCTTCGCCTGCCAGAGGAGCCACGCATCCTATTGTCTCTCCCACTCCCCATATGTTTTGAAAGATGTACGGTCTGCTGCTGTGCGGAGCGGTTAAGCGGACCTTACCCGTGCAGCCGCAGAGCAGCTCTCTTTTATCGCCCTGTTTAATCCAGCCCATATTTTTGAGCATTTTATGCGGCTCAATCACGAGACTCCCCGCACCTATGTGGTATTCGCTTCCAGACAGCGGAAAAATCCACGCATATCCTATCTTGCTTATCTTAATGCTCATCTCAATAGGCTCTGCGCTGCGAACACGATACTGAATGCACGGAAGAACGATATCATCTCTTATCTCAGGCAAATATGCACGAGAAACGCCAGTTGCATCGATAACCCTGTCGTATTCTGCGATATTTATTGGCGCCCTCTCCGCTTCAGCACCCTGCAGCAGGTCGGATATGAGACGCGGCTTATTAAAGGTCTGAGCATACGCTTTTACTCTCATTTCATCCATTACGATATGGTCGAATTGCATTCGGGTATATTCAGCCGGGTTGAGCCCGGTATGCTCTAAAAGCTGCTCAAACCCGGATGAAGTACCCCATGCACACGGACTTATGCCGCAGCTTGTCTTATGCGGCTGTTCCCGTTCAAATACGGTCACATCACAGAATCCCCGATTGCACAGGAGCCTGTACAGGTATGCACCTGATATTCCTGCGCCAGCTATTGCTATTTTCATTTTTTCACCTCCGTTATTTGCCCAGAAGAAGATACCAGGTCTTTTTCATGTGGATCATGTAGACTTTATTCGAACCTTTTTTCCACGGAAGAAACATGACCCTGAAATCCCTCAGCATCAGCCAGTCTGGCAATCGTATCTTTCAAATTTGCAAGTCCGAATTCGTTTATTATCTGGACGCAGGATTTTTTTGTGAAATAATCCACGTTCAGGGCCGAGACCATCCTCGCATATCCTCCGGTTGGAAGTACATGGTTGGTGCCTGAGCCATAATCCCCTGCAGCAGCCGGCGCATATTCACCAATTGATATTGAGCCTGCATGCTGTATTCTTCCAAGAACACTTAACGGGTCGACTACCATTATCTGCAAATGCTCCGGAGCAAGCTTGTTTGATATAACTATGCATTCATCCATATGGCCCGCTATAAGGATTGCAGAGTGTTCTAAGGATTTTTCAATAATATCTTTCCTTGGCAGAATCTTCGACTGAAGCTCAAGTTCTTTTTTAACATCCTGTGCAAGCTCAGGAGATGTTGTGATCAGAATAGCTGTAGCTTTAGGGTCATGCTCGACCTGCGCTATCATATCTGCTGCAATCCACCCGGCTTTCCCGCTTTCATCTGCAATAACAATTATCTCGGAAGGGCCTGCCGGAAAATCAATCTCAACCATGTTCCTGACAAGCATTTTTGCAGCCGTGACATACACGCTCCCCGGTCCCACTATTTTATCTACTGATGGTATGGTCTCTGTTCCAAAGGCCATGGCTGCAATGGCATGCGCCCCTCCGACCTTGAATATTCTGTCCGCTCCTGCCATGTCTGCCGCAACCAGGGTAAGTGGACTAACCTTACCATTTTTATCCGGCGGCGTGCATACCATCACTTCCACAACACCGGCTACTTTTGCCGGGATCACTGTCATCAGGGCAGTAGACGGATATGCAGCAGCTCCTCCGGGCACATAGACGCCTGCGCTTGCTATAGGGTTAACTCTATACCCAAGGATAAGGCCGGGCTCAACTTCCGTAAGCGAAATGCCTGCTTCCACCTGGCTGCCATGGTAGGCTGCTATGTTGGCAGCGGCGTTTTCCAGCGCTTCGATAAGTTCCGGTTTTACATCCCCATATGCATTTTCTATCTCGAAATCCTCAACTTCTATATCAACTATATCCGCCCCATCGAATTCCTTTGTGAACTTTATTAAAGCATCATCGCCTTCATTTTTGACTTTATTTATTATCACGCCAACATCATCCATCACTTTAAAAAATTCTTCTTCTCTTGGCATGATCTGTTCCATGTCTTTTTCAGTAAGTTCAGAAATTTTTTTGTATATCACGAATAACACCCCAGTAGAAAATTATCCTTCAAGCTGATAATCTTAATGGAGATGTTCATAGCAAAATTTTTCGGTGAACGACGTTTTTCTCAATGAACCTGAGATTGCCAGGACTATTTTTTTATTCATGTTCATCAACCTTCATCAATTTCCATTAATTTAAATTCCCATAAACTCCCACCTTTGATTTCTTTTTGCATTAAGTGCTCCATTTCATGGGCTATGTCATATGCCGTAGAACCTTCAAATACAAGTTCTTTTTGTGCGAGTTCTTCCACTTTTATCTCTTTATTAAGAGGCTGAACCGTCGCTTTTATGATGCGATCACTTCCAACCCTGACCTTGTACGGACGCACAACAAGCATTCTTTCATCCTTATCTCCGCATTTTTCAAGCCTGTGGACAGTTCCCTCTTCCTCTTTGAGGACCGGATTTATAAACAGGTATATCTCCTCAAGGGAATATCCCAATTTCTTTTCATTATCATAAATAGTGGTTTTGTCCAGTATTGCCATTGTTTTGAGGTCTTTTACCGAATAACTCCAGTCGCCTCCGTCTCTTAATGAGAGAAAAAGCGGGATAAATGCATCAGCGGTTATGTCAAAACCTGAAATTAATTTTTTCTCTGCATTTGTGAAGTCTATTGCCTTCTTTAGATGTTCTATAGTTATTTCTTCCTCCATCTCACCCCTTCCTTCGTATCCTCCAGTACAATTCCCATATCCTCAAGCCTTTTTCTTATTTCATCAGCCAGCTTAAAGTCCTTCCTTTTCCTGGCTTTTTCCCTTTCCCCGATAAACGCTTCTATCTCTTCCGGGAGTTCTCCTTTTTCTTTAAGCGTCAGGATATTTAAAACCGAATCGAATTTAAGCATAAGTTCATAAATGGCTTTTGCATTTTCAGTGCTCAATTCATTTTTCTCTATGGCAGCATTAATCTCCCCGACCATGTCAAAAATAGCAGCAAAGGCTCCGGGCGTGTTAAGGTCGATATCCATCTCACTCTCAAACCTCTGTACAGTCCTGGCGGTTAGTATGGATATCTCCTCATTACTTCCGGATGTCGAATTATAGCCCTTAAGCCGTTCGACGAACTGGTTTAACCTGTCAAGGGTACTCGAGGCGTGCCCGATAGATTCCCAGGTGAAGTTAAGCCTTGACCTGTAGTTTGAGAAGACGAACAAATACCGCAGAGCTTCAGGCTTGTAGCCTCTGCTCATCACATCCTTCAGGGTAATAATATTGCCCAGGCTCTTGGACATCTTCTTATTATCGACTAACAGGTGTTCGCAGTGCATCCAGTACAGTACGAACTTTTGCCCGGTTGCGGCCTCGCTCTGGGCAATCTCATTCTGGTGATGGGGAAAGATGTTATCTATGCCGCCTGTATGGATATCTATAGTCGGACCGAGATATTTAATGGACATTGCGGAGCACTCGATATGCCAGCCCGGCCTCCCCTCGCCTATCCCGGTCACCCAGAAGGGTTCACCCTCTTTCTTTTCCTTCCATAACGCAAAGTCGCGCACATCTTCCTTCTCATATTCATCCACTTCGACCGTAGCCCCAGGCTTTATCCGGGAGAGGTCTATCTTTGAAAGTTTCCCGTAATTTCTGAATTCACTGACCTTAAAATAAACAGAACCATCTTTTCGGTAAGCATAGCCTTTATCAAGCAGTATTTTGATCATATCAACCATTTCATTTATGTGCTCTGTAACCCGTGGATAGACATCTGCCCTTTTTATCCTGAGAAGATCGATATCTTCAAAAAATAACCTGATATAACTGTCAGTATATTCCCTCAGGCCCATGCCCTGTTCCCGCGAGGCTCTGATCGTCTTGTCATCAAGGTCGGTGATATTCATGACATGCCTGACTTCATAATGTTTGTATTCCAGGTATCGCCTGAGCAAATCCGCAAAAACATATGCCCTGAGATTGCCAATATGGGCAATATCATATACAGTGGGACCGCATGAATACATGCCGACAGATTTACCTGTAAGGGGAGTGAAAACTTCTTTTTCTCCCGATAAAGTATTATACAGTTTCAGGACCATTTCCAGAACCCGAAAAACTGTTAAGCGCTCTTGACCATCTGTGCGATTCTCTGGCCCATCGAATAGCACTTTGCCAGGTCTTGCTCATCGGGCTTGAACCTGATCTCAAGAGATTCAACCGTTTCGTTCCCCGCAGATTTTAATCTTTCATTGACCGCCCTCACAGCACCGCCGGCCCAGCCGTATGATCCAAAGGTCGCCCATATCTTGCTCTTTGGTCGAAGGCCCATAAGATACGTCAAAAATCCGCCGACAGTTGGAAAAAAGTCGTTATTCAATGTGGGGGAGCCCATAAGAATGGCTTTGGATTCAAGTACTTCTTTTACTATTTCGCTCCATTCATTCCTGCGCAGATGGAATAGAGACGCTTCCATGCCCGAATCCGATATGCCTCTTATTATCTCCCTGGCCATAATCTCAGTGCTGTTCCACATGGTATCATAAATAACCAGCACTTTCTGCTTTGAGACTCCTTTAGCCCAGTTAAGATAAGCATCAACTATTTTATCCGGGTTTTTCCAGATTATTCCATGAGAAGGTGCAATGGTCTTTGCCGCAATGCCCAGTTTTTGCATCTCTTCGATCTTTTTAATAATAAGCGCTCCGAATTGCATAAAAATATTCGCATAATACTTAGCAGCCTCTTCCATTACAATATCTGATTCGTATCCCGGAGGATTTTGTGCACCTTCATCGAACCTGAAGGATGATGCAAGGTGCTGCCCGAACAGATCGTTTGAAAATAGCAGCTTATCTTCCTTTATATAGGTAGCCATGCTGTCAGGCCAGTGAAGCATGGGAACAGTTACAAAAAACAGTGTTCTCTTACCAAGTTTAAGTTCGTCGCCGGTCTTGACAGGTCTGAAATTCCAGCTGCCCCTGTGGTATTTTAACAGCCCCTCCTTTCCTTTTCCAGAGCAGATAACCTGGGCATTTGGTGCGATTTTCATAATCTCCGGCAGCGATCCCGAATGGTCCATTTCGACATGGTTTGAGATAACAAAATCGATTTTTCGTGGATCCACAATCTGTCTTATCCTGTCGAGCATCTCATCTGCAAAAGCATATTTCACCGTATCAACAAGTGTGATTTTTTCATCAATAATTAGATATGCATTGTATGTTCCTCCCCGTGGAGTCGTGTATCCATGGAAATCCCGCAGGTTCCAATCTACAGCCCCAACCCAGTAAACGCCGTCTATCAGTTCGATTTTTTCCATTATTAAATCTCCCACAATATTGATTATTTAACGTCAAAGTATTAAAGCTATGGTTGGGACTATAGTACTTTGCGAACACAATTAGATGCTATAAGAATCTATACATAACGGATGAGGAGAAAGGCGAGAGAACACCAATTGCATGGATAGACACGGATACGCTAATCCGTGCGCATCCGCATCATCCGTGTTCTGTTTTCTGAGTTTTATCTAAAATTTTCAGCAAAGAAATTTTTTTAGTTACTTGCAAGTAAATTTTGTCTTTTTCGCATTATCTTTTCGAGTTTTTTAGCCCAGGCATCCTCATGAGTATGCGCGCATCCAAGATAATGATGTATAGCTGCAACTAATGCATCCTTAGTAGTTTCTTCATTTGTCTTTTGCTTTAGCGCTTCAAGTTCATCCTCCAGGAGGACTGTTTGAGCATGTACTATTTTTACCATTTTTTATCTAACCTATTTTATTTAATTGTAGTTGGTTCAGTAAAAAGATTTCAGTCTTAAAACTAACCCTACATTATGATAATAATGATACCATGGTTTAAATACTTTTCGACATGCAAGAGCTCATCTAATAATTAGTGGATGGGCTCGTCTGGCGTAAAGATATGTTTGTGTTTAAAACAGGGAGGTTTTTCAAGCAAACTTCCACAAATATAATTATCTATGCTCGTTTTATAGTAGAAGAAGAGATTTAAGCATCCAAACTATCCATCACTTACATCCTTTCTCTTTCCATTCTTTTCCTAAATTAATGCCCCATAAAGTCCACATTGCTCCGAGAATCGCTGTCGCTATAAGTATGGCAACCAGAATAATGGCTATTTTCTGGAACAGGCTGAATGATATAGCGAAAAATGCAACGTAAATTATCGCAAAAATCAGCAATCCAAAGAAAACGAGTATTGATATAACGACTCTTGGTGCAAGTCCAGGCGGGTTTTCTTCATTTTCATTCGGGTTCATATAAATTCACCTCACCACATCCGGTTTATTGTGTCCCTTTTATTCTACACTTTAATAAAGAACATACCTCTACTACCTTATAAAATTAACTTATTTCCATTTTAATAACTCAATCATTGCAAAACTGTTTTATATGAACAAAGAGTAGTTGAAACAGTAGTTCGAACGAATGCAAGAAGTTTATGTATCAAAATACCAGTAAACGGGCAGTGACTCTAAAAAAATGCTGTTACATGGAAAGAGAATGTACGCCAGCTTGCGTTGCATACAGCGCTTCAAACGATTTGAGTGAAGGTGTAAAACAAATTGGCATGAGTGATATGCATTGTATGCGTCTTCTCCTGGACCTCGCCGATACAATGGGAATGATGGGTTCTGATGATTTTGATGAGGAAGATGATTTTTAATTCGGATGGGATTTCACAACAAACGAGCTATGAGGCTGCTTGACCTGGTCGGCCTATCTGATAGGGCGAATCATAAACCTTCAGAACTTTCAGGAGGGCAGCAGCGGGTGGCGATTGCAAGGGCTTTAGCCAACGAGCCTGCGCTGTTGCTTGCGGATGAGCCGACAGCCAATCTGAATACGAAGTGATCTGAGCAGATAATAGATATGTTAATGGTTTTGAGGTGCAGCTAGTGGTCATATCAACCAGCTTGATAAATTCCTTTGCATCATCCTTTGGCATGGCTGTGGTATGCACTCCAAAGGCAATCACATCCACACTATTTTGATTCTCAAGCATGCGTATCCTTTTTATATCCTTAATATTTGTAACTGAAACTCCTATTTTTTTATACTTTCATTCTAAGCTCGATGTTTTCCTTGACGATCTGTGGCGTAAATTTTGTTACCCCTGTTACCTTATCCCAGATGGGGCAGTATTCAGTCATAGGCTCTCCGACCTCGACTACATTTCCATTTTCTACTACCACCTTTCCAGGCTCTGTTCTGCTTCAACCACTCATATCGGGCAGGTTGAAGTTGAAGACCGGTACACCATATACCAGTGCGTCTGCCTGATAGCTCTGGATATCAGATAATAACCGCAGCATATCATCCTGCAGTTAAGCATGTTTTTTGCCTTTGATAAGATAATATCCTAATGTCCCATTATAATAAAGCGGTATAAGCATCTTATTTGACTCATTAAGATACATAAGACCCTTTATTCCATACTTAAACAATATCCTTGGGAAAATAAAAAAATATTTTTCCTTGAACGAATACATATCCTCCAGGCTCGTTACAACCCTATCATCTCTAATTTTGAAAAGAGCTTTTTCAATGCTTGACCAGTCTTCATAATAGATATCCGATGCACCTGCTTTTTTCATCATCAAGACCCATTCTTCAAACGTATAAGGTACTGTTCCGAGCCTCACTGTTAATTCCTTCTTTTTATCTTCTGGGAGATGCTTGCGCCATGTGCTTTCATGGATTAATATATCTCCTCCCGGCTTGGCAACTCTTATCATCTCATTCAGGCATTTCTGCGCATCAGAAGTTAATCCTACCGCACACTCATTTATAACCGCATCAAAAGAATTATCAGGGTAAGGCAAAGAAAGAGCATCGGCTGCCTTAAATTCGGTAAGATGTTCCACGCCATCTTTTCTTGCACGTTCAATGGATGCTTCAACCATCTTTGGATTTATATCAACGCCAATAATATTGGTATTGAAGTTCCTGGCATCCTGATATTTCAAACGCGTCTTCGATTGTTGGCATTTTCATAATATACACCTCATTTTAAAAATCTGTTTTTCAAGAAGATCAGTTCTTCATCATCTACTCTCCATAGAGTATCTCGCCCACTTCTCGTAATGTTGATAAATCCGAAACATCTCTGTCCAGTAGCGGCAGGCGCGATCTGAGCAGTTCACCAAAGCGTGTGTCTATTTCTTCCATGTACCGGGACTGCAGTCTCGCTCTTGCAGCCAGGAAGCGGTTTCCTTCTACGACCCCGGGAAGAATGCACTGGTTTACCACAAGCGCCTGTACCGGGATGTTCAGCCGATTTAGCCCTGTTATTGCACTCTGCGTTTCCTCGATAGGCAGCCGTTCAGGCAGCACGACTAATGTGAAAATGGTGGTCAAGCGATTCCCCAGGACACGCAAAGCTTCTTCGTAGCGCCGTTTGTCCCGTTCCAGATCCTCAAAAAAGCGTTGCTGTCCATATTCATCATTTGAGCAAGTTTCTTGCCTTCCTGGATCTGTTTTTGCAGGAACCCGGCCCAGTCAAAAGGCATGGCAAGTTCCCGCAAAGTCTTGCCTGTGGGAGCAGTATCGAAAACTATGATATCGCTATCAGGCTCCTCCAGAAAGGTTACGAACTGATCGAATGTTGCCATTTCTTCCATACAGGGCGTACTGACGACATCATTGCCAAAGGTGCCTGTCATCTGCCCTATCACGGAATTAAGGCGGTGCTGGAACACTCCTTTCGCATCATTGGGGTTGATGTTTAACCCGCACAGGTTTGATACGTGGCGGATTGGAACCCTGGCATCGCCCTTTATCTCCTGGCTGAACATGGCTGAGAGGCTTACAGTGGGGTCGGTAGAAACGATGGTGGTCCGACAGCCATGATCGGCGAACCACATGGCTGTAGCATATTTTTATTCATTTGCAACCTCCTTGATTTCCTTTGTATCCATGGTTTGAAGAAGTGCTGTTTTTATGTCCTCAACCTGCGGCACGCCGTACGAGACAATCTTACCGTTAATCAGGACAGCCGGGAGCAGCATCCTGCCGGATTGATTGAATTCAGCTATTATTTTTGTCATTACCTCTTTGGGAACGCTCCCGAAGAAGGCAGTGCTGGCAGGAATTATCTTTATCTGTGCTTTTATATCCGTCTCGGAAACGGCCTGCTCCACTACACGCCTGGCTTGCTCATCGAAGGGAGCCATCCCGGGGATGCAGCAGCTTCCGATGATAATGATTACTCCTACTTCTGAATTCTTTTTATGAAAATTGATCCTCACAAAAACAACCTCCTTTTTTTGGTCTTATTAAGTTCTGCATTATTTTACTCATGGTATCTGATAACACGCCAATAAAAAGGATAGATTTTTACCCATACATATATGGTTATATTTATATGGGTACCACACAAATAAGCTGTCTATGAGGAAAATGACTGTGCGCGCTGCGAGCAATGTCCTGCACTGCTGCATTACTTTTGCCGATATGGTGGAACGATTTGAAGTTATTTCGATGTTCAATTTTACGTCCGCCGCACACACCGAGGTTTGCAATATAACACTCACTGATGGAATAAATATCGAAGATATAAAAGGCGATTTTATCACTGATTTGATCATTTTAAGAAATGAAGGCAGAGATTATACCTGCCTGGTAAAAGGAATGTTTTCGGATGAAATCTCCGGGTTCATAGGTAAATTTGACCTTAAACTTGAATATCCCATAATTTTTGAAGGCGGCACGTGCCAGTTTAGCATGGTAGGTTCATCTGAAGAACTATTTAACATCGTAAAAGCAGCCAGGGAAAATGGGTGGGGATTTGAAGTATTATCGGTGCAGAAATACGATCCCCATGTAAGCAGTGTGTTCAGCGCACTCACCGGAAAGCAAAAAGAAATACTCTTGCACGCCTACAATAATGGCTATTTTGACCATCCGAGAAAGATTAATGCTGACGAGCTTGCCAGAAAGGTTGGAATCCATAAGACGACTCTGCTTGAACATCTGCATAAAGCACAGAAGCGGCTTATCGGGCATATAATCGAACAGACAAGTTAATCAGGATTTTAAACTATTAAATTAAGGTTAAAAATAAAATGTATTTGTGATATCGATAATTTCAGGGTAAGCACCACCGCATCCGGCGATGGTAGAACCAACTGGGTTTCAATCAAGTTTGACAAACAGTATCATGTAATAATAAAGGCAAAGCAGATGGGACATCGCACTGCACTTTCTGGAAAACTGGAACTGTAGTCTTTGGTCCGAAACAGGTATATATTACAGGGCTGCTCATAAAATATATGACTGAGATATTGGAACAGGTTGCCACAGCAGTTGCAATTATGCTTGCTTCTGCGGTAGCCCTCCTTGGGCTCTACGGGGCTATAGCCGGAATCCCATCGAGTTATGTTATGGTAAGCGACGCCAAAGAAGAAACGATTATGTTCCAATATCATTATACTGCTGGTCTTTTCTACGCATTGGCGGCGGTTATGATTGCTTATAATTATCCAGCGAAACTAAGTAAACTGCCAAAAATCATGATCTATTTGGATTTTAACCCGGCAATCCTGAGAGTTGCACAACAATAAGATAACAATATTTCGAAAAAAATAACCGCAGATGAACGCAGATTTGCCGCATCATATTTTTCCAATGGAGTGAGTGCTGGAAGACGATTAAAATACGTGTTTGTATCTTCATGTTTTATGCAATAGTTATGATATTGTAAAAATCTTAGTCAATGATCAATATGTTTCTTTAATAATTTTCTACTATTTTTGGATGAGCACCCGCTAACCATAAACTTTATAAACAATAATATCATGACAATCATAGTTATGATGACGTTTTAGTAAATAGTGTGCAGAGTATGCAGAATCAAAAACGACTTTTATTACGGAAATGTGTTTACTAAAATTCCGCCTCAAGATGGTCGTTCTGAAGTCTCCTACAACACATTATAAGACGGTCTGACTGATAAAAATAATCTGTTCGGTATATGATGGTACAAAAGGTGAATTGAATGTATAGATGCAAGTTTGGGAAATTAATAATAAATTTACTGTTAGGAATGCTGATTTTAGTATCTATTGCAGGTACATCTATGGCAATCTACACGGTGCAGGAATTCGGAACTGATGGCTTCCGCTATCTAAATGGAACTGATATTACTGTATCTGGAAAGATCATGAATGAAAGCACACAGGAATCTGGCGTGAGTATAACCGTGCAATTAAGTGATTCAAATGGGAATCTGGTAAATTCATACAGCACGACGACAGATGAGAATGGCGATTTTTCACAGCTGATTCCTACCAATCTAACAGGGAGTTATTCTATTAATGCATCTGTACCGGACTTCGGATTAACCTCACCTGCAGTCAACGTAGTGGTGTATGACGTTGACTCGATAAAAAATGTGTATGCATCATTTACGACAGGAACTGTTTACGCTGTAAGCCTTAATGAAACAGGTTATGGGAATACAACTATTAATGGTACTAATTATAATTTTTTTGTTTCAGCAGGCAACACTGCATCAGTTGATGATGGTTCTACTACAGTGAGCAACATTGTAATAAATTCAAGGGTCAAGCTCGGAGGAAATAGTTATAATGTATTTTTCATGAACAGGTCAAGTGAGATAGTGCTTGCGAGGCTGGTGCAGCCAATGTTTACAGGCGCAGAGGGTTCGAGAAATCTAACCCTGCTCGCGATTGATTATTCGAACCATCCGTTATCTGACAGGAATCTTACAGTCCATATAAGCAACAGTACTGGAGTAATGGACATTATCGCTATGTCTCCCACTGATACAACTGGGATAACCGGTTCAAGCATCAACATAACAAATGTCAGTGGAATATATAACATCCAGATCCTGGAAAACGGCCAGGCTCTTAACTCAATCACTTACAGCATTAATTCGTATGACGTATCAGGAGATATTTTCTCAGCCGATTGGTCTCCTCAGCGTACATTTGCACGGGGTCAGACCGCAATTATAGCAGCAAGTGTAAAGACAACTGACGGTGCGATTTATAATAATACCGAGGCCAACGTAACAGCAAATATCCGCGGTCCCGGAGGATATTTGCAGCAAGTAAATATGCTGTTTGAAGAAAACAGGTCGATGTTCTATTATAGCTATAACGTTTCAGACAGCGCAAACCGGGGAACCTATAATGTAGAATATTTGACCACAATCGGTACTCAGACACTGAAAAGCTACGGAAGCTTTGATGTCAAAGGATATAATTTATTCATTAAACCAATAGGCAGCGAGGTAAAAGAACAGGAAGGCTTCTCACCCGGTGAGCCGGGATATATATTAGTCAGCGGAACAGATCTCGGAACAGGTGAGATAGTTAACTTAAATTCATTGACTGGCGGCAGTAACAAGAGTAATTTTACTTTAAGCATAAAAAATTCGGAAGGAAAAGATTTAACAGGTTCATGGGATGTAATAAGCCTTGATACCTTTTTCAGTACTCAATTTGTACCGGACTGGCTGCAGGATGAAATGAAATCCAGGTCTCCTAATGCAAGTGTTATCAGTCTTACTGCCCCTGCTGCTGTTGGTATATATAATGCTAAAGTAATTGTAAACCTTAATGGGACCACAGAGGAAACCGGGACAAGTTTCGGAGTACAGGATGTTTTCCTTAATGCGTTTCCGGTAAGCAGCGATGGGCTTTTTACAATGAGCGTTTCTGCGCAGGATAATGTAACGCTTAATATAAGAGCATTCAATCCAAAGGAAATGAGAGAAGAGACTAATATAACAGCCGCAGGCATAGTGGAAGTATTTGCGGTTAATGATGTCTCGGTCGTGACCGATAAAATGGAGAACCCATCCTTGGTCTCATTGCCGGGTGGTTCAAAGGGTCTTCGATTCTATAATAATGATACAAATATGGGATTCCATATGGTGAAGTTCTGGGCAAATATCACGAAATCAGATGGTAATGTAACCCAGGCGATGGGAACAGGATTTTTCGATGCCAAACAATATTTGATATGGGCTTCCCCTGTATTGACTGAATCAGGCAATTTCATGACCTTCTCAGCTACTTCGGATATTTCAATGCGCGTTCAGGTCCTGAACACCGGGTTCAGCCCCCAGAGCGGAAAACAGGTGAGCATTGACGAAGTGCGATATGGTCGGAACTGGGAGAAAGTTCTGTTTGATACTTATAATAATTCCGCAAATACGAGCGGCACAACTGATTCGAACGGCATAGCAAATCTTTCTTTTACCCCCTCAAGTTCATTGAAGTCAGGATGGTATGATGTAAGGATAAAACTCACAACCACTGATGCTTCCGGCAATTATATCACAGATTACGGAAGAGGCTTTTTTGAAGTCAGGAATTTCATGTTCTGGGCACATCCTGCCAATTGGAACGTAAAATCCGGAGAGAATATATCCTTCAATTTAAAGGCCATAAACTCCACGGATATGGCAAGCAGTATCAATACCACTGTTCGTATTAAGAAAATACTTCACAGGAGCGACTGGATGCAGCCTCTTATGGAGGTTACCGGAACTCATACCTTAAACGGCAGCATCATTTTAAATATCTCAACAAACATGAGCAGGGAAGCAACTGTAGTTTACACAGGAGGATTGACTACAAAAGCAGGTATTTATGAGTTCGTATTCGAAGCAGCAGACCCTGCAAGCGGCGCTATCGAAGAAACGCGCTCTATGATTGAAACAAGGCCATTCGTATCGTGGGTAACTCTTCCGGGTGGTCAATGGAATAACAGGTTCGGAGTTAATAGGACCGTCAATCTGATTGTACATGCAAGCAGCAATTACGGCGATGAAGCCAATTCCATCATATTGAATTCGACCAGGACAAATATAACTTCAGTCACAAAGATGGGAATGTTCGGAGGAACCCCATACAAGAAGCGCTCTGACCTTAATATAACGAATGTTGCCCAGGATGGCGACGGCAAATCGGTTAACATAACTCTTGCCCTGACAGACTGGCAGGAAGGCAGTTATGACATGCAGATAAATGCTGTTGATAACAGCGGAAGCGAGGTAATAACTCACTTCTGGATAGATGTCGAGGTTGCCACTGTAGGATTACCGCAATTCTACAGAGTGATGATACCCAGCGACAGGATTGTCACAAATAAAACATCATTCTATCTTGATGATTCACCATCTGAAAAGGTGGGGAATAATGAATATCCGGGTATTACAAGTGATGTTGCTTCAAATTTCAGTAATGCAAAGATAGGATGGAAAAACGTACTTGGGAGCGAAATGGAATGGGCGGAATGGGGCCTGCCTGAACAGCCGCGGAACTTCTATGCTCTTGTAAACCTGACTGAACCAAGAAAGCTTTATGTTAATTACTTGAACGCTAACTTCTCAGAATACAATGTTTCTTACACTCAAAATATGAGTGAGGGAGAGATTTTCAATGAACTGGATGATAATTATAGTGTTGTACGGCACTGGACTGTCAAATCCATCAGTTCGGACGGAAGTGTAGTATTAGAAGGTACTGATTCATTGAGAAATACATACATCATTGATCCCCTGTTTAGTAAGTCGGGCAAATTCGTTGTGTCCTCCAATATGCAGGACAGCGACTGGCTGAAAGTTGATCTTGATGGCAATAATGAATATTTCCCGGGCTGGAATAACAGGAATAATCAGTATTATATATTACTGGCTGATAATACAACACCCGGTATTTATGATACTGTCTGGATTTCCAACACAACGAACTTTACAAAGAACGGGATACAGGCAAGCAACAGCAATACTCCTGTCACATTTGGCGGAAACCCCATTTATTATATCAACCTTAAGAAAGAAGGTTCGGAGTACATAGCGCAGTTCACAAGCTATACTACCGGATTTAACGGCATGTGGCTTGGGACATTTGAGAAAGAAAAGCCTGTCAATATACCTTTCCTTGTCCAGGAACCCGGCTCGACTACAGGAATACCCAATGCCAATGTTACTGTTAACAGGCTCACATGGTATACGCCCGGGTCTGATACACCAATCTCACCTGTTTCAGCGACCACCAATGCAAATGGTCTTGCTCTTGTCAGTCTTAATACCTCAGATATTCCCACCGGTCAGTACCTTATAGGCTACACGGTCGAATTACCCGGTGGAAACATAAAACAAGCCACTGAGACCTGGAAGATGCCTGGCGTTGAGATAAGGAAATTCGTGGTTGAAGCTGAATTCGGTAATGTCGGAACAATATCAACGCATCTTCTCACCGATGACGGCGGGATCGACGTGCTTTACGGCACAAGGATAGAACCCAAAGGTGTCACATCTGCGTATCAGTATGGACCGGATCCTGTGGTATACAGGGTGGGATGGCCATTCAACATGGAGAACGAGTATTACTATAATGCTTCTGACGGGCAGTACTATCCCGGATATGACGGGCAGGGTACAACCGGCACTCCTTTGAACAACGACAGTATAAATCTCACAAGACAGGGAGCGAACACCACGTATAACTTCACTCAGTTCATCCCCGCAGAAACAAATGAATCCGTAAGCGGAACAACTCCCAAGACTGTCTTCGGTTACTGGAATATCAGCATATGGGCTGATGGTACCTATGGAAGTGAAGGCGGGGAATGGGTCGGTCTGAGATTCGATTATTTGCTTGATGGTATGCAGGACCTGAGGGAGAATTTGCCTCCTGAAAATAGATATCATGTCGGAGACAGGATTTTCTGGGCTCCGGGTGAACTCAATATAGTTATCACCGCAATAGACCTGACCTCTCCGGGAACGGTCTATTTCGAGACATTCAATCCGAAGATCCTGTACCAATCCGAAAGTCTCAACATACTGATAGACGGTAATGAATCAAACGGTGAATGGGCATCAGGCGGTGTGACAAAGTTATCATACGGAGGCTATGACGTGTACGGCTACAATGACCGGGCGGATTTAACGACAATGAATAGCCAGGAATACGGACCACCATACTGCCAGGGCTGCTGGAGTCCAACACTTGACCATGTGCTGCTGGTTAATGGGTCAGACACATATGTGTACAGGGTCGGTGTACCGATACCTGAACTGGGCAATGAATCTGTGGGACTTGTATCAGAATGGGCGAATAAAATAATAATCGTGAACCAGAGCATCGGTCTTGGGATATATCCATATACGGACTGGGCGCCTGACGGCGACAGCTATTATGTGGGCACGTTTACAGAGGCGGATGTAAAGGTTGACCTGAATAATAATGGTTCGAACAATGACAACCAGACCTATTACATCAGGCTTGAGGATGGCAGCAAAAATGGCGTTTTCAATGTTACAAGAGGAATATTTGACGACGATACAGACTTTATTGAGGCTCGAACCCACAGTCAGAATTACTCAGGCCCACTTGATATGTTCTATGAAGAACAGGGACAGTTGGTGGATATTATGCAAAACAGCAGGCTGGAAGAAAGGTACCTTACTTTGAGCACCCTCAATGGGTGGCCTTTTGGCGTGCCTGAGGTAACATACAATGGCGACTATGCAAACCTCACTACGTTCAGTTCGCGATACGAACCTTATGGTTTAACAGAGAATGTCACGATGTACTTAAACGCGAAGACTTTTTCAAATGAACCGATAAACGGCAACATCTCGCTTGAAAAACTGGTCGTTCTTTTCAAAGTGAACCAGAGCGACATCGGAAGAGGTATGGGAGGTAAAGGAGATGGACCGGGTATATTAGGTGAATCGGGTCCGTCAGGCGGCACAGGAGGCGGCGGCATGGATGGAGGTAAGAGCATGCCTGATGTCTATACCAATATCGATGTGACTTCACCTATTGTAAATGGTATTGGCGTATGGGAGATAAATTATGACATATTACAACCTGTCGTGGGAAGCTTTGACAGCGGGCAGTTCATAGCCATGCTCAATGTCACAAATGAACAGGGTGATTTCGAGGTCATTGAACGGCAATTCATGCTGCAAAACCGCTCTTCATTCGGAAAGAGCGAATTCGGATGCCCGCCCCCAGGGCCATGCGGACCACCCGGCGGAGGCGGTGGTGGCGGCGGAGGCGAATCAGGGCCAGGACCATCATCAACTCCAACACCGACACCGACGCCACCACCAGGTGAAGCTGGTGCTGAGCAGTGGAATATGACCTATGGCGGATCCGGCCTTGACGCTGCATACTCTGTTCGCAGCAACGGCTCCGGATATGTCCTTGCAGGTTCAAGTAATGGAGATGCATCAATTATCTTTACTGACAACACCGGTACTCAGTTATTAAACAGGACATTCGGAGGTCCGGGAGTTGATAAGGCAAACCAGGTTACATCGGCTCAAAATGGATTCTTACTGGCCGGGCTTACAAACTTATCCGGAGTTTCCCAGGATGCCTGGTTGATAAAAACAGATAATACCGGCAATGAGTTATGGAACATGACATACGGTGGACCGAACTCCGAAGAGGCAACAGCGGTCATGAGGAAAACGGGTAACTTCATATTTGCAGGATCCACAGATTCATACGGAAACGGCTCAACAGACGCATGGCTTGTAAAGACAGATTCCGACGGAGCAATGCAATGGAATAAAACATTCGGAGGAGCGAGTAATGATTCAGCCAGGGCAATTTCAGAAACCCAGGATGGCGGCTTTATAATCGCCGGTGAAACGTACTCATATGGAGCCGGAGACAGCGATGCCTGGCTTATAAAAACCGATGCGAACGGTTCTGAGCAGTGGAACAGGACATTCGGAGGAGCAGGATTTGATGCTGTCTATTCTGTGAACCTTACCCAGGATGGGTACATATTAGCAGGTGAAACACGATCATACGGCGACGTAGATGGTGATGCCTGGCTTATAAAGAGCGATTCTAGTGGTAATGAAGTGTGGAACAGAACATACGGTGGTCCTGATCGTGAGTATGCCAGGAGTCTAAAACCGGCCGGCACCGGATTTTTGCTTGCAGGCGCCAGATATGATGCTGAATCAACAAGCGACGCACTTCTTATCAAGACAGGTGCAGATGGCTCTGAACAATGGAACAGCACATACGGCGGACCAGAAAATGATACTGCATACAGTATACAGGCCAATCCTGATAGCTCCGTAATCCTTGCAGGTTCCACGGCATCCCATGGATCAGGAAATGAAGATGCCTGGTTGATACTGGTAGGAGGTAGTTAATATGTTAAAAAAATTAATATTCGGTTTGTTAGGATTGATGTTATTAATCTCAAGTGCAAGCGCGACATCCTCGCTCACTATCGGAACACCGACCTACAGCAGCAGCGTGCTCAAGGATGAAAGTTTTACGGTCGAGGTTCCCATACAGGCAGCAAGTGTATCCTCCCAAATAACAGTAACCGTTACACTGATTGATAACACAAATGGAGTTACCATCACAAGCGCTATCAAAACAATATCCTATTCAAGTGATGGTACCCAGAATATTCAATGGTCCGTCAAAGCGAATAATCCAGGGACTTACAGCAATCCATTTACTATCCAGGCAACAGCAAATGATGGCGGACAGGCAAGCCCGCTTACATCAACTACATCACTTTCGATAAAGGATAGACCTGTCTTAACTGTGAATGTCTCTCAGAATACAACGAGCGTTTCTCCAAACGGATCTGTCCGGCTGGAGTATACTATAACAAATATCGCTTCACTTGAAGCAGCAAGTGCAACTGATATGAATGCTTCTTTGACAACAATCCCTGAGGGTTGGACTGTTATTTCACCTACTAACTATGGAATAAGTTCACTTTCAGCAGGCGGAAGCCAGACATCAGGTTATTTTATTGTGGTGGCCCCATCCACTTCTTCGAATTATATTTTTAATTTGAACGTCATTTCAGCTCAGGGCGACAACATATCAAAAAGCTGGAACATAGAGGTCGAAGATGAGGGATCACCCGGTACACCCAGTATAACGAGTTATGCTCCGTCATCACCGGCAAATGATACCTCAGGAGCGACACGGGCTTTTAATGTCACAGCAAACCAGACAGTGAATGTCACCTGGTATATCAACGGTACCCAGGTCCAGTATAATACCAGTACTACCGGTGCGATATACACCAACACCAGTGCAGTTGCAGGCACGTGGAATATAACCGCCATAGCAAACAATACCAACGGCACCGTTTCCCGGCAATGGACGTGGACCGTTAGCGCAGCATCGGCCCCCGTAAGCTCAGGCGGCGGCAGTAGCGGCGGCACTAGCACTGGCGGAGGTGGAGGAGGTTCGGCTGAGAAGGCTGGCAATATTGAAGCAAACGAGAAATATGATAAGCAGATTTCCAGGGGTGTGACAACATCCTACAAGTTCACCAATAAGAAGAATCCCATAATGCTCGTCAATATAACAGGGGCTACAAACATGGGAATAATTACAACCTCGGTGGAAGTGTTAAGGGATACTTCAACCATCGTGAAGACTCCGGCAGGAGGCCCTGTATATAAGTATATCAACATCTGGGTTGGAACCACTGGCTTTGCAACACCAAAGAACATCAAGGAAGCACTTATCAAATTCAGAATAGATAATGCATGGATGAGCGCTAACAGTGTTACAGGCAGCGATATCGTGCTGGTGAAATGGGACGGAAGCAAATGGATAAAACTTGAGACAAAAATATTGTCAAAGGATGATGCCAGCACATACTTTGAAGGGAAGACCGATTCATTCTCACCATTTGCAATAACTGCAGAGGCAGCAGAATCTGCGGTTACATCATCCGTACCTACGAAAGCACTGACACCCGTGGGAACTGAAAGTACAACTCCGGCGCCTACAAAGAAGGCATATGGTTTCAGCTTTGTGCTTGCCATACTGATACTATCGGCAGTTTACCTGTTCAGGCAAAATAGAAGATGAATTTTCATCTTCTTTACTTTTTTTTGATTCAACCCGTTTTCTACCAAAATTTTTAAATCCACTGTAAACATTACCCATTGCATTCAATGAGTAGCACAGATATCAACACTATTTCAGGAAAAACCTGGAAATTCGGGGACAATATAGATACCGATGTGATCATTCCGGGGAAATACCTGCGTACGACCGATATGAACGTCTTTGCATCCCATGTGATGGAGGGTGTTGACCCTGAATTCCCGAACAAAGTCCGAAAAGGCGATATAATCGTAGCCGGAAAGAATTTCGGATGCGGCTCATCAAGGGAACAGGCGCCTCTTGCCTTAAAACATGCCGGTATCAGATGCATCGTGGCAGAGTCATTTGCCCGGATATTTTTCAGGAATGCAATAAATGTGGGATTGCCTATTATTGAGGCCAGGATCAATTGCACAGAAGGAGATAATATCGAGATTGATCTTGGGAAAGGGGTTGTGAAAAATAACAAAAAAACATATTCTGCTACAAAACTTCCCGATTTCCTGCGCGAGATACTTGCTGACGGCGGGCTTGTGGAACATCGGAAAAAGGTGTGCCTGTGATATTCCCGCTTGATTATAAAAGCGTAGGTGTAACCAGAACCGATCCGACAGGAAGGATTGGAGGCCCGATATATTTTACTACGGAATATTTGATAGCTCAGCTTCCATCAGGTAATAAAATATATACCGTAAAAAGCGAGGGTGAAGGGCTGTTAAGAAAACTTATATCACTTGAATTGATAGCTAAAGGAGAACAAATAAAGACATTTGAAGAAAAACTTGATTCCCATGACAGGACAAAGCTTATCGAATCCGCTATCTCCTTATGCAAAGGGACCGTAAACACAATTATTTTTGAGGGCATGGACAGGCATACGACATTTATCCAGGACCCAAGCCTGCATGAAGTAATGGAAATTGAAATAATTGATATTGCACCACCTGAGCCCCCCTGGCTTGACTTTGCAATCCGCAGACTTATAAAGAGCGGTATACTCGGGGAATTGAATATCCGCTTTTCAACTAAACTGATTGATCTTCGCCAGTTTGAAGGGGAAAAGGTAGTATTTCCATGCCATGCATCAGAACTAAAAGGAAAATACCTTGATACGGATACCGATATAGAGAATAATTCCACACTTGTAGGATGCGACATCTCAAAGCAGATCTTCGAGCTTCGCTACCCTGACCTGACATACAAACATATCAATATGTGTCCCCTCAAGACAGAGCTCTATTTGCCAACAAAGCCTTTTATCACAAGATGCTGCCAGAGCAAGAAATCAGGTACTGTGAACCTCAACGGTATTGATGGCGTCGTGGTTCACTGGGGCGCATCAGAGTACGATATCGTGGACGCCATCAGGATGCTTGTACGAATAATGAAAGGCAATACTGAAAACAGGGAAAAAACATGAAAGCTGCAGTTATCCCGGGCGATGGCATCGGGATGGAAGTCTTACCTGCGGCATTGTCGGTGCTTGATGCCTTTGGTCTCGATATAGAGAAAGTGCCTCTTGAAATCGGATACGGTAAATGGAAAAAAAAGGGAAATGCTATTAATGATGATGATATGGAAATCATCAAGCAGTGCGATTGCGTTCTTTTCGGGGCTATTACAACTCCGCCTGATCCGGATTATAAGAGTGTTCTTGTGCGTATGCGAAAAGAGCTCGACCTATATGCAAATATCCGTCCGTTCACACCACTGGAAACAGTGAAATTGCCCTGTGCAAAGAAATTTGATTTTGTGATCGTGAGGGAAAATACGGAAGGCATGTACTCAGGTGTCGAGGAGCTTCATGAGGACGTTGCATATACCACAAGAGTAATTACCAGAAAAGGCAGCACGAGGATCGCGGAAAAGGCATGCAAGATAGCAAACAATAGAAAAAAGCAGTTAACAATAGTACATAAATCAAATGTTTTGAAATCAGACTTCTTTTTCCGCGATATCTGCACAGGCGTTGCAAAGAAAAATGGCGTGGCATATAATGAAATGCTCGTAGATGCCATGGCATATGACCTGATACTGCATCCTGAGAGATTTGATGTGATAGTGACCACAAATCTTTTTGGTGATATCCTCAGCGACGAAGCTGCTGCCATGGCGGGCGGGCTGGGTCTTTGTCCCAGCGCCAACATTGGCGATAAATATGCGCTTTTTGAACCCATACACGGCAGCGCTCCCGATATTGCAGGAAAAGGCATTGCCAACCCGATAGCAGCGATATTAAGCATTAAGATGATGCTTGAATGGGCAGGATATGAAAAAGAGGCAAAAGCCATTACAAGGGCAGTAAATGGGGTTCTTGGGGATAGCATCGTTACTCCCGACCTGGGGGGCTCATATTCGACATTTGATGTGGCCAGTGCCATAACAAAACTGATTATATAAAAAGTGGGATTTATTTGAGAAAAACAACGGATAAAAATGAAGAAACACTTCGTGAATCAGAGGAAAAATACCGCCTGCTGATCGAGAACATCCAGGAGGGTGTGTTTATTATCCAGGATGCCAAAATCCAGTTTGTTAACCAGGTATGTTCCCGGATAACAGGATATAGCATCGAAGAAATAATCGGAATGGATTTTTATAAATTTGTTGCCCCGGAGGATGTGGAAATGGTCCGGGACCGTTATTACAGGAGGCAGAGAGGAGAAAATATTCCCGGTGAATATGAGTTCCATGTGCTATGCAGGGATGGGAAAATAATTCTCGTCAATATGAACGTGGGGATTGTGAATTATCGCGGCAGGGTTGCCAGCATGGGCATACTGCAGGATATCACCGAGCAAAGACGTGCAGAAAAACTCATTAAGGAATCTGAAGAGAAATACAGGAATCTGGTCGAGCTGACTACGGATATTATATATGTATTGGATAAAAACGGCAGCCAGGTATTTATGAACGATGCCGGTTACAAAATGCTGGAAGCAATACCAGAAGAAGTAATTTGTCAGCAGTGGTTGAAGTGGATACACCATGAAGACAGGGAGAAATCATTCAAGCAATTCATAGAAATGATAGATAGGGGCGTTGATGTTTTTGATTTTGAAAACAGGTACTTATCAAAAAGCGGCAGGGTAATTAACGCCCTTCATAATATCAGGATTCTAAGAAATGACAAAGGAGAGGTAATAGGGACCCAGGGAATTGCAAGAGATATAACCGAACGCAAACGTGTAGAAGAATCATTGAAGCTTTTTTCAGAGGCCGTCGAAAACGCACCTGACGGAGTTCAAATTACAGATATGGATGGTAAAATCATTTATTCTAACAGGGCTGTTGAGAAAATAATTGGCTTTTCTAATGATGAGATGATCGGGAAAAATGTTGAAGGATTAAATGTTGATCCTGAAATTGCAGGAAAGGTAATAATACCCGCAATTAAAGAAAAAGGGAGCTGGACAGGGGAACTATTGATCAGGCATAAGGATGGGCATACATTCCTGGTATGGTTAACAACATCCCTCGTAAAAAATCAAACAGGTATGCCGATAGCCATGTTGGGTATTAGCAGAGACATTACAGAGCGAAAGAAGGTGGAAAAAGCGCTGCTTGAGAGCGAGGAGCGTTACAGGACTTTGTTCGAAAGCGCAGGTGATGCTATTTTTATTCTGGGAACACAGGGAAAAGAAGATGGCAAGATAGTGGAGGCAAATAGGACCGCGGCAGAAATGCATGGTTATTCGATCAATGAGCTGCTTTCATTGAACATAATGGATCTTGATACTCAGGAATCATCCCTGATTTCCGAGGATTTTATACAGCGGATATTGAAAGGTGAAACCATAACAGCAGAACTGGATCATTGCAGGAAGGATGGAACTGTTTTTCCGGTCGAGATAACAGCCAGGCTTCTTGAACTTGGAACCCATAAATATATCATTGCTTTTGACAGGGATATCACAGAACGAAAGCATGCTGAGGAGGCGCTTCGCCTGTCGAGTCTAGTGGTTGAGAACAGCCCTACAGTTCTGTTCAGGTGGAAAGCAAAAGAAGGTTGGCCTGTCGAGTTTGTGTCAAATAATGTGGTCCAGTTCGGTTACAGACCGGAGGATTTTATTTCAGGGAAGCTTCTTTATGCCTCGATCGTCCATCCCGGCGATCTGAAAAGGGTAACATATGAGGCGCAAAGGCATTCAGAGTGCGGTGATGAACGGTTCCAGCAGGAGTATCGCATCATAGCAAAAAATGGGACAGCGCACTGGATCGATGACAGGACTGTCATAGAGCGCGGCAGGGATGGGCAGATAACCAATTACCAGGGAATTATAATAGATATTACAGAACGCAAACAAACTGAAGAAGCCATAAAGAAATATAATAAGGAACTTGAGGAATCTAATCGCATGAAAGAACTCTTCACCGATATCATGCACCATGACCTTTTGAATCCTCTTAATGTGGCAAAAGGGTATATTGAACTTTTCCTGGAAGATGAAACAAACCACAAAAAAAAATCCTATCTTGAAAAGGTCAATCGGAATCTTGCCAAGGGAATGGAACTTATTGACAATGCCACTAAGTTTTCAAAACTTGAGAACATGAAATATATTGAATTTGAGGATATGGATTTGAAACTGGTGATTGAAGAGGCCGTTGAAAATCTCACCCCGCTGGCGGTGAAAGCCGGAATAAATATTGAAAATAATATTAAAAGCAGGATGCTGGCAAGGGCCAATAAAATAATTGAAGATATTTTTACAAACCTTATTTCAAATGCCATAAAGTATGCTCCTCAGGGAAAAAGGATAGTCATAGACGGCAGAGACCGGGGCAACTTCTGGTCAGTCAGGATTATCGACTTCGGGGCGGGAATTAAAGATACAAAAAAGAAATTGATTTTCAAAAGATTCCACAGGGAAGAAAAGAAAGGAGTAAAGGGTTCAGGATTGGGCCTTGCTATAGCGGGAAAAATCGTGGAACTCAACAAAGGCAGGATATGGGTCGAGGATAATCCGCATGGTGGAGCTGTTTTTGTGGTAGAGATACCAAAATCCTAAACCAACTTCATTAATCCGAACGCAAGTGTTCCTGCAAGAAGGGGTGAAATTACCCATGCGATCAGTATTTTTTTAACAACGTCACATTTTACTATATGCATGCCGCTGTTGGCGCATCCGATGCCGATTATTCCTGCAGCGACAATTTCCCCGAGTGAAACCGGTATTCCTTTGATCGAAGCTATATGGACAATAAAAGCTGAAGTGAATTCTACGAATGTAGCCCTTATTACACAAAGTTCGGTGATCTCTTTTCCAACCGTATCAAGTACTCTTCCACCCATAAGAAGAGCGCCAAGGCCGATAGCAAGACCTCCGAAAATCGCTCCGGGAATAGATCCTACGATCCCTGCTCCCACAAATGGTCCGACAGCATTTGCTGCATTGTTGGCACCCGCCGAATAAGCAACATAACAGCCTGAAATAGTCAGGAGAATATTAAGGGACTTCCTTATCGAAGCATCGGATTCATGGTGGTCGGCAAGCCAGATAAGGATGTGAGTGTAAAGATATTTCCCCATTAGATAGGCAAGCAGCCATGCTATTATTGGGCTGATTATCCACCAGCTTATGATATAACCGATAAAAGGTATATTTATTGTTGATGCCCCGTAGAAAAACCCGATCCCCACCACAGATCCTACTGCGGCCTGGCTTGTGGATATCGGGACCCTGAATAAGTTTGCCAGGAAAACAGTAATTCCGGATGCTGCAACTGCAATGATAGCGCCTTGCAGTACAATTGTTCCAGCCGGAAGAATCCCTTTTCCAAGCGTTTTTATGACTTCCCCGCCGTCTATTACTGCACCGAGAACCGAAAATACCCCGATGAGCAATACAGCCTGGTATTTTGTCCTGACTTTTGCCCCGTAAGCCGCTCCCATTGATGCGGCAGCATTATTCCCGCCGATATTCAGCCCCATGAAAAGAGCAACAGCAACTGCAATTATGAATATATATGAAAGTTCCATGATTCGTTTTTCCAGTATTGTAATGGTACAATATAACGTAATGTTATCGGCAGAAATTGATACAATACAATCGCTCGAAAAAAACCAAACCGATTATATCAATCGGCTCAGTTGTATATTATCGAAGTAATAGGTATCTCCTGTGGCTGCAAAGCCCGTAAACCGGAACATCAGGCGGGCATCGGTTACTGAGTTTGAAATGTTTGCCGTGGTAAACTCAGTAGAATATTCAGTCCATGAATTGTTCAGATTGGCCGTATATTTCGATAGACCGTAATTGGTATACGGAGATATGTGTTTTTGAATAATGATCGATACATCATGTCCCGTCGATGAATACGCATAGAATGTCAGCCTGTACCGTCTGTTTGGTTCCAGTGTTATCCCCGACTGGTATAACTGCATGTTCGTACCAACCTTGGTAAAAGTTAGCTTTGCAGAATTATCTCCTTCATAACCTGGAGGTGCTGCATTGAACGTCGGTCCTGCTGCATTCGTATAGAATGTCCATGAAGTCTTTCCTGATTCGAATCCCGGATTTTTGATAATGTTAATAGAAGCAGCCGGCAAAACTGTCAATGTTGCATTATTGCTCATGACACTTCCTGCAGCATTCGATATAATGACACGGAAAATAGCACCGTTGTCAGCCAGCGTAGCCGAAGGCGTTATGTACGTTGCAATTGTCGCACCGGGGATGTTCACACCGTTTTTTTGCCACTGATAGCTCAATGATACACCTGTAGCAGCAGCGCTAAAGGTCGCAGCCTGTCCTTCTATTACGGTCTGGCCTGACGGATGGGTTGTAACGCCTGGCAACCCCGCAGGATCACTGACCTTTTCCAACCTTACATTATCTATGTAATAGGTATCTCCTGCTTTTGCAAACGGAACAAGCCAGAACTGCAGGCGGCCATCGTTCACCGGACCGGAGAAACCTTTCGTTGTAAATTCAGTTGTGAAATCCTGCCAGCTCATGCCGAGATTGAACGTTCGCACTAAACCATAGCTGGTAAATGGTGAAACGCTCTTGAGCAGTTTCAAAGTTATATCATGTCCTGTCGTTGAATAAGCTGCAAAACTCAACCTGTAGACGGTGTTCGGTTCAAGAGATATCCCTGACTGGTACAGCTGCATGTTCGTACCAGGCTTGGTAAAAGCAAGCTTTGCAGAATTATTTCCTTCATAACCTGGAGGTGCTGCATTAAACGTTGCTCCTGCTGCGTTCGTATAGAATGTCCATGAAGTCTTTCCTGATTCGAATCCCGGGTTGGTTATGGTATTTTCAGTTGGCTGGACTGCTGTTATCGCTACATTAGCGATCCCTGTTACTGTTTTGTTTGTTGCTATGATTGTAGCAGTTCTTTCTGCTAATGCCGTGAATACTCCATCGGGGGTAATCGTACCTACAGATTCATTGCTGCTTGTCCATGTTACTGTTGCTGTTATGGGGTTGCCGAACTGGTCTTTTGGACTTGCGACGAATGCCCGGGTAGAATTTACGATCATCGAAGCCTGTGCCGGTGAAACAGTAATTGAAGATATGATGGGGGTATAAATAGTGTATGTCGCTGTGGCTACCCCGCTCGGTGTCATGCCAGACATCCATGCTTTGGCTTTTAACGTTATGGTTGAATTAATATTAATGCCGATTGGAGTTGAGTAGACAGCGGATGTTTCTGTAGGTATTGAGCCGTCCGTGGTATACCGGATTATTGCCCCGGCTGTCGCTGTCTTAATTTTTACGGTCTGCTCGGACGTATATGCGCCCGCAGATGGTGAGAATACCGGGGTTGAAGGTATTGAGATTTTACTGATGGATTTCCTGTAAATATCCATCGGCGTCATTATATTTGAAGGAGTCGAGTCTATTCGGTCATACAGATATATTGCAATATCAAGCAAATTGCCTTTAACCGGGCTTGTAAATACGAAGTTGCCATCGGATACGTCTTTTGTTATGTATGTCTTTTTTCCTGCCGATAACACAAGACCGGTCATTCTGTATTTTCCAGGAATGGTCGGTATCCACGGGGCGGTATATGTTTCTCCGGCATCGATAGCAATATTTGGCTCATAGAGCTTCCAAATGTTTTCATATGGAAGGTTTGAGAAATACATTGCAGAATTATTGTTTGATCCAGATATATTATATCCCCCGAAAATTTCGATTGTCGGGAAGCCCCGTCTTATTCCTCCCGATACGTAAGTCTTTGCGCTTGCATAATCCTTTGGTATTGCCATATACATGACATTATATTTCGAGTCGTTTGCTTTCATAGACGAAAGCTGAATCATAAACCGTTTGTTGCTGCCCGGAGGGTAAAAGGATTCTAACTCTTTTCCCGTGTTATCATAGTTAATATCCAGAAGCGTATCATTTCCAGACTCATCGTTGGCAACCAAAACTACGATACGAGCCGTTGCAGAGTGAAGTGTAGATGTATATGTATAGTTATTTACCGGGGTAATTTCAAACAGATTATTCTTGAACGTGTAAAATACGATATTTTTATTCGGTATAATGCCTGAACCCCATCCCCCGGCATCAACTTTGAGGACAATTTCATCATCAATATTTTTGATTATCCAAACCGAGTTTAAGTGATAATTACTTACTTTGCTTGGGGTTCCCATGCCGGTTGCCGTGCCATACTGCTCTGCTCCGAAATGTTTTCCTTGCAGAACACCCGAAGGATATTTTTGCCAGTAAAACGGGCCGTCTCCCATGCCTGTATGGAATAGATAGTAATAAGTATCAGTTTCGACTAAAGCATTTCCAACGAATGTGTAACCGGGTTGCCCCGCTGGTGTCCAGTTTGCTTTATTTTTCCACGATTTTGATGTGGTCATCTCATACGACCAGCATGCTGAATTACTATAATTGTTCGGTAATTTACTACAATCCGTTTCTTTTACCATAGTATCCCATAGCATTGTGCCTGCGCTCACTGTGTTTACACTCGCAAATAGCGATAATATAATTACAGCAGCTGCAAAAACCCTAAAATTATTCATTGCATTAATAATATTTAATTTAATATATACCACCTTTCAAACCAATTAGCTTGACTAGTATATATACATTGCAGTTAAAAAATATAATTATTACTATAATGATAATAACAATATGATTTTTGGCGACAGTGTATAGAAAATAGAGAAACAATGACGCAGGAAGCATCACAGCTTTAGTGTGAGGTAGTTCACCATGAAACAAGGCTTTCGATAAGTTTCCTACCGTTTTCAGTCTTGAAAATGGGGGGATTCCAATTCTGTATTATTCTTTTCCTTTGTGTTTTAACTTCCTTTTGTTTTATGGGGTCATAGCCTGTTTTTTCATACAACTCCCTGTAAACCAGTATTCCGCATCTCTGCCAGGCCTGCGTTTCTGCAAGATTTATTCCATGCCGGAATACAAGCTCATGGATATCGCCGGCTTTCATATTTTTCAGGCGGGTTGCAGCTTCGTTTTCGCTTAATCCGGATTTTAACAATGTGTAATATCCGTAGGAACTCACATGGTTTCTCCAGGTCTCAGCCTGTCTCCATAAAAGATATTTATAAATGTCCTCTTTTCCAAGAAGGATGATCCTTGAGTCGAATGAAACAGGTTCTTCAAGCTTCAGCTGGATAGTAAGCGCTGAAGAAATAAATCCGGGGATAATGGAATCGATTTTTTCGACCCTGTTGTTGTAAGGCATCTCATAGAAGAAGAAGGAAATCTCATCAGAGAATGTGAAAGCAAAAAGGGGATTCAGGCCGCTTTCCTTGAAAAATAGATCGATAGAATTTGCCATTGCATGGGCAAAACTTTCATCGTATGGTTTTTTAAGCCCCAGCAACCTGAGCGCGCGGCGAAAACCCCTGCCGTCGATCCTTACAGCAAAAGGAGGGAATACCCTGAGTTGGGAATATATCTCCCTTTTTTTCATTTCATTTTCTGAAAAATCATTAATCAAAATTTATTACTATTCCTCATCTTCAGGGATATCATACTCTTCCGCGATCTCTTCGGGTTTCTTGAACTGGTCTTTTACATGTCTTATGAGAATAACATCTCCTACTGCCGTGACCCACCTGAACGGGACAACAACTCCTTTGCTTCCCGAATCGAACATGTTAGGATTTAGTTTTGTGGCAGCAATACCTGTTGTTTTTTTCTCATTCACTTCAAGAACGACATCGTCCACTTTTCCAATATATATTCCTTTTTCTGTATAAATATTTAATCCAAATAGTGTTGAAACCTCAGCCTGCATTGTATCACCGTATCTGAATATGAATGATCTCAATATAAACTTTATTGAGCCTGTTTTCGCAGAAGGTTAATATTCTCTCGTGATGATTTAGGCAGCAATGTTAACTACTGATGATATTAAAATACTTATTAAGAAATATGCATTGCAGAATGCCGTAAAATATAACAAGCTGCCGCAGGCCGGTTCGGTCATGGGCAAGGTAATGGCAGCGCAGGAACTCAGGACAAGGGCCAAAGAAGTAAATTCGCTGGTCAAAGAAGTGCTGGATGAGATAAACCTGATGTCACCTGATTCGTGGGAACAGGAATTGAATCGGCTTGCACCTGAGCTCATAGCTGAACTAAAGGATAAGAAAGAGCCGGATAAAGGACTTCCACCTCTTGATATCAAAGGACATCTTGTAATGAGGTTCGCTCCAAATCCCAATGGTCCTCCCACTATAGGGAGTTCACGCGGGATCGTGGTGAACTCGGAATATACGAAAAAATATAATGGTAAGTTCATTATCCGTTTTGATGATACCGATCCTGCGACAAAGCGCCCCGTGCTTGAGGCGTATGGCTGGTATCTTGACGACTGTGAATGGCTCGGAGCAAAACCGGATGAAGTTATAATAGCTTCTGACAGGGTCCCGAAATATTATGATGTCGCTGAACAGCTCATTAAGAAAGGCGGAGCATACGTCTGCTTTTGCGACCAGGAAGAGTTCAAGGCGCTAAAGGATGTAAAAAAAGCCTGCCGGCACAGGGAACAGGATGTGGAAAAGAATATGGAGTTCTGGAAAAATATGGTGTCCGGTGATTATAAGGAGCAGGAAGCTGTGCTTCGCATCAAGACAGATATCGCTCACAAAGACCCTGCCATAAGGGACTGGGTAGCATTTCGCATCGTCAAAACGCCGCATCCGCGACCCGAAATCGGCAACAAATATACGGCCTGGCCGCTTCTGGATTTTGAGGGCGCTGTGGAGGACCACCTCCTGGGCACGACGCTTATTATCCGGGGCAAGGACCTCATTGATAGCGAGATCCGCCAGCGATATATCTATGAATATATGGGCTGGAAGTACCCAGATACCATGCACTGGGGACGCATACAAATACACGAGTTCGGTAAATTAAGCACAAGCGGCTTAAAAAAAGCCATAGCTGATGGAATTTATACAGGGTGGGATGACCCGCGCGTGCCCACGATCAGGGCATTGAGGCGGCGCGGAATACGACCGGAAGCCCTCAGGAAATTCATGATAGAACTTGGTCTTGGTGAAACCGACATAAGCCTCAGCCTTGATACGCTCTATGCCGAGAATAGAAAAATTGTTGACCCGGTGGCCAACAGGTATTTTTTCGTATGGGATCCTGTTGAACTTGAGGTAGAAGGTGCAGAACCGAAAATTGCAAAAGCTCCGCTTCATCCTTCGCGGGGCGGGATGAGAGAGATCCCTGCAGGGAAAAAAGTGCTTATCTGTAAAAGTGATGTGGAAAATCTTAAAGAAGGAGAACGTCTGCGCTTAAAGGACCTTTATAATATCCGGGTAACAGGAACAGCGCCGCTTACAGCCGCATTCATCGGTACTGATCTTGATCTTGTCAAGAAGGAAAAGGCGCGCATTATCCACTGGGCTCCGTCTGACGGGCAAAAGGTGCGGGTTCTTTCACCGGATGGCGAATATGTGGGGATCGGTGAGCGCGGGATAGAAAAGGAGCTGGATAAGGTGGTGCAGTTTGAGAGGTTCGGGTTCGTGCGGATTGACAGCGTGAAGAATGATGAGGTAGTGGCGTATTTTACGCATAAGTAACAAAAAAATGCATACTGATAGATACATGCTCTAAAGTATCGACTTTTGAGAGAGCGGGTAAATAGCTCAATAAAGATTTATGGAAAAGCACTTTTAATCCGACTTACCATTTCATCAAATTTATTTTTATCTATTTTTTCCCAGGCACGAATATCTTCAATCATAAGGTTAAGTTGTCCGGAAGTGAGCATATGATGTTCTGGCTTTTGTTTAATCCCTTCACTTTGATTAATTTTCTGTTTGATCTTTTCAGTTTTCTTACTTAAATCAAAAAATTGGCCCATACTGTTATTTTCTTTCTCTATTTCAGACCCCTGTTCATCACCGGTTTTGAGATTATAAATGTTGATATATCCCATTTGTTGTATAAATCGTTGCGAAACATCAACAGCACCTGAGAGTGGATAATTAATATATCTAAACCAAACATCTGCAGGATCTGATGGTAAATCTGTGCTCATATTAAATCTATTCCCCCGTTTCATAATATCACTTTTTCATGCATAAAGTTTTTCAGTTACCATTATTTTGCGAAGATAATCCTGAACTCTGGCGTGCTTCTATACTGAAATCTTCCAGTTCCCCAAAAGCTTCGATATCCTTTATGCGGATCTCGGTATTGCGATTGAAGGAAAGAGCGAAGAGCATATGACTTTTCCCAAACTTTATCCAAACCCAATCGCCTGAAAAAAAGATTGAGAGAAAGCAGACTAATAATACCGATGCTTCGTTCTTCGAAATACTGCAATCTTACCCCAAAAATGTAGTATCAAATCTACATGAATACGTATAAAAATATTTTTATATGCTAAGTATAATGATAATTATAACTTCTAAATTGATATTTTAAAACCAATAGATTTATATCAGCAAGGTTCGTACATAATGTAGTGGTGAAGATTATGGGTTTAATAGAAGTAAAATGCTCTAATTGTAATAAACTAATATATATTCAGCATAACCGAATTAGGAAAGAAAATTTTTGCACCCTCGGTTGCTTATCTAAGTATCCAAGAAGATACGCCGAAATTATCTCGGGAGATCCACGCAGGCCTTAAAATGACATCATATTTATATAACTTTTGCAGAGGGCGAGCCTTCAGAACTTCCGCAGATGCCCGGAAGTTTCAATCTTGGATTCTGGCCGAGCTTGATATCAAGATTGATAAATATGGCTTACCAGAGGAGGAAGAATGACCTGGCGGGAAGTACGAGATATCATAATATCTATCCTGGTTTTTATTATTGTAATCCAATTAGTTGCATTCCTTGTTAGATCTTCGAGATGAAAATGTATACATTGGGAAGGCGGGAAATGATTCAGAAATGATGGAGATTATGGAGGGCTATTTGAAAGTGATGATGCTGGTGCAAGTTGGAAATTAGTTACCAGGTCATTAAAATTTTCGGGGCATGGTGATGTAAGACAAAGTGGAGATGGCTTAATAATTTTTGACAAAAATAATAGCAATATTATGTATGCTGCAACCATATGGGATGGAATTTTCAAAAGTATTGACAATGGAAAAATTTGGTCTTACAAAGGATTATCTGGATTATATTTGACTGGAATATCTATTAATCAATTTGGTTTAATTTTTGTATCTGCTGCTGTGAGGACCGAAGGAGGAGGAAATTACAAATTTTATAAACGATAAAGTATGATTCATAAGAGTGATAAATTTATTTCCCCAATTGAAGCTCGCTTCATTAATACCAGATCACCCGCATCTGCAAGCTGCCCATTGTTGTTCAGGTCATATCTGGAGTCTGCCTGGATTTCACCGATCGAAGCACGCTTCATTAATACCAGATCACCGGCGTCTGCTGGCACTCCATTACCATTCAAGTCCCCCGCTAGGGGGCTGGTGATAACTGTTTGAGTTAAATTTAAAGGAGCAAGAGGCAGGTAGTCGATATTGTTGCTATTAAAAGTATAAGGTGAATCGCATATTCCATCATTTTCCGCATCTTCACAGGTCTGGCTGAAGCCTGTGCCGTTCGGATAAGCCCAGACATTACCAGCGATATAGGGGCCACCGATAATGTTTATTCCAGAGGTTCTGGTGGTGTTCCAGGTGTTGCTGTAACTAGTGTTATCTATATTTATATTGTTTATGTTGTTGAAAAAGTTGTTGTAAATGTTATTGTTGCCGCTCAGCGTGCTATTGTTTGAAGTGACCTTAATACCTGCCTCTGGAAAATCGCCACTCCCAATCACAGTAAATCCTTCAAGTATAATTCCATCTGCAGAAAGCGTGATTGCACTTCCGCTTCCATTTGCGTCCACTACAGGCATTCCAATGCCTTGCAGGGCTAGTTGCTTGTAAACATTTACCCGCTCAGGATATGTCCCACTTCTCACTTCTATTGTGTCCCCTGGATTTGCTGCATCGATGGCTGCCTGGATGATAGTGTGATCACAGCCACTGGAGCAGACTGTGCGGGTTGTTGGGGCAGGCGGTAATGCCGTTGTAAATTGCCAGCTATAAGAAGATTGCAGATTATTGCCTGCTAAATCCTTAGCACCTGTTCCAACCGTTACGGTATATTGCTTGTTATTTGTAAGGTTTGAATTAAGAGCATAAATCAATGTGTTTCCGCTCCAGCTAGAGGTACCGTTTATTACAGGGGAAATTGAGAATGCTGCTTCTACAGATGCTTTATTCATTGCCTCACTGAAGGTGGTGGTTATTTGTGTGTTTACAGAAACATTGCCGCCAGTGGGGGTATTGCCAGTGATCGTTGGAGCGATTGTATCTTGCTTTATAGGTAAG